>ERZ1023282.94-NODE-94-length-52328-cov-7.001416_pt1 | contig 52328 bp, 44 predicted proteins | sample MGYA00521262_ERZ1023282 | MGnify/ENA primary metagenome ERZ1023282 (study PRJEB32759, sample SAMN07749867) | skin metagenome | biome: transportation; feature: city; material: polyester macromolecule | host: Homo sapiens | place: Hong Kong:KT line | collected... | reverse complement strand
ATATCCGGGCCAGCTACCCGTTCAACGACAGCGTCAGCGTCTACGGCACCGCCGGTTACACCACGGTGAAAGCTGAATTTGAAGGCGATGCCGGCTTCACCGCCGGCAGCACCCCGCTGAACCGGGACAGCTTCCGGGAATCGGAAAGCGGCAGCAGCTACGGCGGCGGGATCGAGTTCAACGTGCTCAGCGGCGTCCTCGACGGCAACCTGCGCCTCACCGCCGACTACATGGTCTATCTCGACACCTCCGGCAGCGAGTTCGAAGCGAAGAGTGTGGGGGTGAAGCTCGCCTTCTAGGCGAGCCGTGACTCGTGACTTGTGATTTGTAACGGCAAAGGCAAAGGCGACCCTTCCCCGTCACCCCCGACTTGATCGCGGGTCCAGCTGCAACGGTGGGGTCTGGATGCCCGATCGAGTCGGGCATGACGGTAATAGGAAACCCCACCCCAGACTGGATCCGGGGTCCAGCTGCAGCGGTCGGGGCTGGATGCCCGATCAAGTCGGGCATGACGGTGAAAGGAAACGCCATCCTGGGTCGGCGCCAACGGTTGCCGATGTCAGCATTTACCGACAGTGGGTTAGACATATTTCCGTCAGCGCCAGCGGTTCGGCACCGATGGGGGCCCCGAACTTGCAGGCCTAGGCTAGTGTTCCAATGCCTTGGAGGCTGACCATGGCCGATTCCGACCGCCGTTCCCCGCTGCATGAGCAGGGGTTGTGGACCATTCCCGGGCCGGGGGTGGCGGGGCGCCTGCGCTTTGAGCGGCCGGCGTGGATCCAGGGGCATCGCCTCAAGGATTGCACGGTGGGGGCCTTTACCTTCTTCAATTCGGCAGGGCACACCAGTGCCTATCGGGTGCACTTCGGGCGCTATTCACAGATTGGCGAATCCAGTGTGCTGGGCCCTCCCGAGCACCCGGCCGACTGGTTCAGCAGCCATCCGTTTGCCTTTACTCGGCCACGCTACCTGCCGGACATGTACGCCATGCCCGAGTTCGCACGGCTGGCGCCGGATGCGGATACGCCGCAGCAGGACTTTGTCGAGACCCGCCCGCAGGACACCTGGATCGGGCATGAGGCCTATATCGGCGCCAACAGTTTCGTGAAGCGTGGCGTGCGGATCGGCGCGGGCGCACTGGTGGGCGCGCACAGTGTGGTGACGCACGACATTCCGGCCTATGCCATTGCCGTCGGTTCGCCGGCGCGGGTCATCCGGCTGCGGTTTTCGGAGGACATCGTCGAGCGTTTTCTGGCGCTCAAGTGGTGGCTCTACGATCTGGCGCCGCACAAGCAGGCCGTGGACTTCTCCAGGGTGGAGCCCACGCTGGATTATTTCGAGCAGGCGCTGGCCGAGGGGCGGCTGCAGCGGCTGGCACCGCCGGTGGCGGAGATGCGCCGTGGCGAAGACGGGCGCTATGTGGTGCAGCCCTGCGCGAGCCTGATGTTTGACTGAAGCCGCTGCGACGCGGCGCGGTCAGTCCGCGTTGCGGATGCGATGCACCAGGGCGGTGGTGAAGGCGCGCGTGTCGGCCTTGCCTCCCAGGTCGCCGGTGCGCACCCCATCGACGTTGTAGGTCTGATCAATCGCAGTGCGCAGGCGGTTGGCGAGATCGCCCCGTTGTGCGTGATCAAGCATCATCGCCACCGCCAGCAGCAGCGCCACCGGGTTGGCGATACCCTTGCCGGCAATGTCGGGTGCCGAGCCGTGCACCGCTTCGAACAGCGCCGCGTCGTCGCCGATGTTGGCGCCGGGCGCCATGCCGAGGCCACCCACCAGCCCGGCCACCAGATCCGACAGGATGTCACCGAACAGATTGGTGGTGACCAGGGTGTCGAACTGCCAGGGGTTGAGCACCAGCTTCATCGCGCAGGCGTCGATGATCACGTCGTCCAGCGCGATGCGGTCGGCGTAGTGGGCCTTGTGCAGCTTGCGGGCCTCGTCGAGAAAGATGCCGGTGAGCAGCTTCATCACATTGGCCTTGTGGACCACCGTGACCTTCTTGCGACCGAGCGCGATGGCGTGCTCGAAGGCGTATTTCAGCAGCCGTCGCGAGCCCTCGCGGGTGTTCACGCCGGTGGCAATGGCGATCGCTTCCGGATCGCCATTGAGGGGAATGTAGTGCTCATAGCCGACGTAGAGGCCGCCGACATTCTCGCGAAACACCAGCAGGTCGATGTCGTCGTAGCGACCGCCGGGAATGAGGGTGCGCGCCGGCCGCACGTTGGCGTAGAGACCGAAGGTCTCGCGCATGCGCACGCTGGAGGAGCGATAGCCGCCACCGGCCGGGGTTTCCAGCGGCCCCTTCAGCGCCAGCCGGGTGCGGGCGATGCTGTCCAGCGTGGCCTGCGGCAGCGGATCACCAGCGGCCTTCACACCCGCCAGGCCCGCCTGCTGGATGTCCCAGTCGAACGGGCTGCCCAGCGCCTCCAGCACCGTCACCGCCGACTCGACGATCTCGGGGCCGATGCCGTCACCGGGAATCAGCGTGGCGGGGATGGCTTCGGACATGGTGGCGCGCTCGGTTCGGGGTCTCCCCATTATGGGCGCTACCGAGTAGCCTCGCGAGGCGACGTTGGTCGATGGATGCCCGATCACGCTGGGCGTGACGGTAGGTCACGTCACCCCGGACTCGATCCGGGGTCCATCTTCAACGGTCGGCACTGGATGCCCGATCGAGTCGGGCATGACAGGAGGTGGGTAGGTGACGTCATCCCGGGCTTGACCCGGGATCCAGTTGCGGTGGTTGGGCGCTGGATGCCCGATCCAGTCGGGCATGACGGGAGGTGGGTAGGTGACGTCATCCCGGGCTTGACCCGGGATCCAGTTGCGGCGGTTGGGCGCTGGATGCCCGATCCAGTCGGGCATGACGAGGGCAGGTGCCTGGTTGTCGCTTTGGCTGTAACCAATCACCAATCACGGCGCCATCGGCGCCTACGGCATGTAGGCGCCGCCATTGGCATCCAGCGCTGCGCCGGTGACCGCGCTGGCGTAGTCGGACACCAGGAACAGTGCGGCGCGCGCGCATTCGTCGTCGGTGGGGATGCGGCCCAGCGGGATGCTGGCCTCGATGGGAGCCTTGAGCTGCTCCACCGGCACCTTTTGCTCTTGCGCCTGCCAGTTGAAGTAGCCCTCCACCGGCGCGCCCCACATCCAGCCCATGTGGATGCTGTTGACGCGGATGCCGTCCTTGCCGACTTCCTTGGCGAGGTACTTGGCGGAGTTGGCCAGCGCGGCCTTGGAGGCGGCGTAGCCGGCCTCCCCCAGCGGCGGCACCTGGCGTGCGGCCATGGTGTTGATCATGACGATGGCGCCGCCGCCCTGGGTTTTCATCTGCGGCAGCGTGGCCTGGGTGAGCTTGAGGGTGCCGATGAGGTTGGTGTTGAGCGGCACGGACCAGCTGTCGAGGTCGGCGCTGGAAACGTAGTCCATGGCGCCGTGGAGGAAGGCGCTGTTCACCAGCGCGTCGATCCGCCCGAAGGTTTTCACCGCGGCGGCCACCAGCGCCTCGCACTGGCCGCGGTCGGTGATGTCGCAGGTCTGCTTGAGCACCTGGGTACCGGTGCCCAGCGCCTGGATGCGTTGCTCGGCATCGTCCAGCTTGTCCGCCGAGCGGGCGGAGACGATGACCCCGGCGGCGCCCTCGCGTGCGGCCTCCACCGCCAGCTTCACACCGAGGCCGGGGCCGATGCCGGAGACGAGGACGATCTTGTTGTTCAGCAGCATGGAAAGCTCCGTGAGGGGTGCCGGCGGCACCGTGATACGTGATGAGCGCCTGCGGCGCTGCGATAGGTGATTCGCCGTCGCCCCGGAACTGGATGCCCGATCAAGTCGGGCATGACGGTAGGCTGCGTCACCCCGGACTTGATCCGGGGTCCAGCGGCGCTGGTTGGTACTGGATGCCCGATCACGCCGGGCATGACGGGGAAAGGTGCTGCTGCCGATACTCGGCAAACGCGTCGCGGATGCCGTCATCGCTCAGGCCGAACTGCTCGGCGCTGTAGTCATGGCCGCCCTGGTGGGCCTTCTCGTCTTCCACCAGCCAGGCGCGCATGCGGGTTTCGGCTTCGGCATCGCGCGGCCAGCCGATGAAGTCGTAGACCTGTTCCACCACCGTCATCGGCTGTTGCACGGTCTGGCGGAAATCGACATCGAGAAACTGATCGGGAGCGGTCTGCCGCACGTCCATGGTGTGGTACAGCGCGCGCCGCATCAGGTCGTGCCAGGTGCGGCCGGCGCGGTGGGCATCGGCCTCGGCGCTGTAGATGCCCCAGAGGGTGTGGATGAAGCTGGCGATCGACGGAATGCTCTGCACCGGGTCACGGTGGGTGAGGATCACCTGCACGCCGGGGAACACTTGCAGCAGCAGGTGCATGCGCAGCAGGTGGTGCGGCGCCTTCAGCACCCAGCGTCCCGGCGCCTTGCCGCGCTGCCGCTGCTGCCATTGCAGGAACTGCAGCATGCGCCTCAGGTAGTCGTAGGCCGGCATCTGGTCCTGGGCATCCAGCCAGCGGTCGTAGCCGGGAATGTCGGCATAGGCGTTGAAGGCGCTCATGAAGCTGTGCTCCATCAGCATCACTTCCTCGTCGGCCTCATCGGCATCCATGGGATGGATGGCGGCCAGCTTCGGCATGGCGGTGGTCATCATCTCCACCATCTCGTGGGCGGCGCCGATGCGGGCCGTCGGCGCTTCCAGCGTCTCGCCGGGAAAGGGCACCGGAAACTGCGATTCCCAGAACGCCATCCACGAGAAGCGCGGATCACGCGACAGCAGGCGATGCAGCTTGGTGGTGCCGGTGCGCGGCAGGCCCACGATCACCAGCGGCGCCGCCACGGTTTCGTCGGCGATCTCCGGGTGGGCGGCAAAGGCCGCCTCCACCCGCAGGCGGTTGGCGAGCTGGGTCACCAGTTTCTGGCGGAAGATGCCGGCGCCCATCTCCGACAAACGGGCTTCGGTGTTGAGGGCGGCGCACAGCGCATCGAGGCCGGGGCGGAAGCGGGCGTCGCCGAAGTCGTTCAGGCCGCCAGTCTGTTCGCGGGCTTCTGACAGCAGGGCATCGGAGGTGAAGGTCATGCGGGCAGGGGCTCGTCGGTTCGGGCAAGAAAGGCCGCACGCGTCATCACGCGCGTGACCGGGTGAACGGGTTCGCGGGCGCCGACCCAGCGCAGGCACATCGTTCCGCGTTCATGGCCGGTGGTGGCCAGCCGGTTGGGATGCGGCAGGTCCTCGTGGCTCAGCACCAGGGTGACGCCGCCGTCGGCATCCGCCGTGGCGCTGTGGGCGTTGTGGTGGATGCGGTGGTAGCGATAGTCCAGCGATTCCATCCACCAGTTGTTGATCTGCAGGTTCCAGAAGCGGCAGTCGGGGATGCGCGGCAGGTGGATCACCAGCACCTCGTCGGGCTTCAGGGCCCAACAGGCGTGGTAGTAGAAGATGTTGGGGTCGCCGCCGACGCGCTGGCACAGCGCCTGGTCGGCCGGCGGCAGTTCGTTGGCACGGGGCAGGTAGCTCTGCGCCCAGTCGGCGAACAGGCGGGCGGTGCCTTCGACAAAGTGCGCGGTACGGCTGAGACTGGTGGCGAGGCGCTCGGCGCTGAGCGGTTGCGGTGCGCTGCCGTCGCGACGGTGAATGGTCATGCGGGCCGGTTGTTCGGCGCTGCGATCACGGAAGGTCTGGCGCACGATCACCGCGTTGCTGTCGGCTTCCAGCTTCAGCCCGTTGCGGGCGGGGGGATTCTGGCTCAGCACGATCTCGAAGCGGCCGTCGGCATCGCAGTCGAGGTCGGCGGCATCGAGAAAGCCGGTCTGCGTCATCCTGCCGTCGGTTTCGTAGCCGCCCTTCTGGCTGCCGAAGCTGAGGTAGTCGACGCTGCCGCGTTCACCGCGGATGACGTACTCGTGCCGGCCGTCGATGCGGCCCATCAGGTAGAGGTTGTCGGGATTGTCGGCGCCGATCTTGGCGGTTTCGTGGGAGGGCGCGAGAAAGCCCGGTGCCTCCGGGTCCGCGTACTCCAGGTGCATGTCCAGGCCGATGCGCAGCAGGCGCGTGAGGTAGCGGAACCCCTCGGCGCGGTCGAGTTCGCTCACCGGTGCCTCGGGCCGCAGGATCTGCTCGCCGGCCTGTTTCAGGTGGTCGCAGAAATCGGCCCAGGCCTGTCCGCTGAGGACGGCATCCCGTGTTGTGCGGTCGGACATCGACGCTCCTCCGGCGCGGCCTTGACGCCGCTGTTGTTGTCGGAGTGCCGACAGTAGTCAGCACCCGATGCGGGGGCGTCACCTGTTTGGGGTAGGGGCACCGCGCGTGACGTCATGCCCGGCGTGATTGGGCATCCAGAGCCCCACCGTGGCAGGTGGACCCCCGATCAAGTCGGGGGTGACGTGGGTCATATGTCCGCATGACGGGGGCGGTGCGTCAGGCCGCCGTCCCGACATCAAAGGCTGCCTCCAGCTCTCCCAGCGCATCCCGCGTGTATACCGCCAGTCGCTGCAGGCTGGGCACGGCCTCACGGCATCCAAGAAAACCGACCGCCACCTTGTCGCAGTAGCCCACCAGGGTGATGTTGAGGGCGTAGCCGTCGAACAGGAAGGACACCGGATACATGGCTTCCAGTTCGGCGCCCATCAGGTAGAGCGGCTGCTTGCTCAGCACCACATTGGAAATGACGAAGTTGAAGAACGGCGGAATCTTCGGCAGCAGGCCGGTCATCTGCCCGAGAATCAAGGGGGACAGTCCCAGCAAGGCCAGCTGGTTGAGGGCGTCCGGAGTCATCGCTGACAGCTCGCGTTTGGCGCGAGCGCTGACTCGGCTCACCGCTGCCAGGCGTTCGCGCGGATCGTCGAGATGGGTGCCGAGGGGGCAGACGAAGCCCGCCACGGCGTTGCCGCTCTTGCCATCGGGGCGCGCCAGGCCCATCGGCACCGAGGCCAACAGGGGGCGGGTGGGCACGGCACCCTGTTCCTGCAGGTAGCGTCGGATGGCACCGCCGCAAACCGCCAGCAGGACTTCATTGAGGCTGGCATCTGCGGTGCCGGCAACGGCTTTGAGTCGGGCGATGGGCAGCATCTGGGTGCCCAGCCGCCGCTGCTGGCTGACCGCCACGTTGAACAGGCTGCGCGGTGTCGCCAGCGCAGTCCGGGTCGGACTGTCATCGCCGCGGCTCATCTGCACCAGCGCTTTCGCGAGGTCGCCAGCGGAGCGCACCTGACGCCCCGCCAGCGCCACCGGCCGTATCAGGCGCTGTGACAGCGTTGGTGTCGGGCGTGGCGGGCGCGCCGGCTTGGCCTTTTCCGCCAGCACCCAGGGGCCATCGGCGCGGGTGTCGGTGGGGTCCGTGGAGAGCCACCGCTGCACCATGCGCATGGCCCCCATGCCATCAATGGCGCAATGGTGCGCCTTGAAGTACAGCGCGAACCGGCGGTTGTCGAGGCCTTCGATCAGATGGGCTTCCCACAGGGGGCGTTTGAGGTCCAGTGGGTGCGAATGCAGGCGGGCCACCAGAATCCCCAGCTCGCGCTCGCCGCCGGGATAGGGCAGGGCCGAGTGGCGCAGGTGGTAATCCATGTCGACATTGGCGGGGACCCAGGCGGGCGCCAGCTTCGACAGCGGGGAATGGGCGAGACGGGCGCCAAAGGGGTCCGGCATGAAGGGATGTTCACGCATGCGCGCCAGCAGGCGTTTGAGGAAGTCACGCGGGGCTCGCTTGGGCAGATGAAAGGTCATCAGGGCGCCCACATGCATCGGGGTGCGGGTCGACTCCATTCGCAGGAATGCGGCATCGACCGGACTCAGGTATTGCATGGCGACCCCTCTCTCGTTCTTTTGGCATCACGATGCCGCAGTTGGCTGTCTGCGGCCAGTCCTGTCGGAAATCGCCGACATCGCATGGCGCTATTTTCCGTCGATCTCGCGCCTGCCGTTTCACCGGTTCGGATGAGCCCCGCGCCTGCCGCCGCCGCTAGGCTCGCCGCATCACAAGACCGGAGACCGGCCGTGGGCATGGAGCAGATCAGGGCGCGCGCGTTCCCGCCGCGTGGTGGGGGTGTATGGCTGGTGCTGGCCTTGGTGTGGGGCAGTGCCCACGCCGGCGAGTTCAAGCTGTTCGGCATGGATGGCAACTACCAGTTGCAGGGCAGCTATGCACTGGCGACCCGCCTGCACGCGCCGGCGGCCGGCATCGTCGACACGCCGCCGAGCCCGGAAATCCCGATTCCGGATTTCATCAAGGTGCCGGAGTCGAACAACTATGACGATGGCGACCGCAACTTCGCCGAAGGCGCCATCGTCAACAATCGCCTGACCGCACTGGGCGAGATTCAGATGTTCCGCGGCGACTATGGTCTGCTGGTGCGTGGCGACGCCTTCTATGACGACGTCTACATGCGGCGCAATGACAACAACTCGCCCGACACGCTCAACCGCACCGAGGGCGACCCGCGTTTCAGTTTCGAGGGCGAGGTCAACCGGTTCAGTGCCGCCGCCAAGAGTCGCTCGGGGCGACGTGCCCGTTTGTTGGACGCCTATGTCTACGGCAGTTGGTACTTTGGCGAGGCTTCAGCGCTGAACCTGCGGGTCGGGCGTCATATCGCCGCCTGGGGTGAAAGCCTGTTCTTCTCGGGCGTGGCGCTGGCGCAATCGCCGGCCGACGCCACCAAGGCGACGGTACCGGGTGCCGACGTCAAAAGCATTCTGCTGCCGGTCAATCAGGTATCGATGCAGCTGGCGATCAACGAGAAGTGGACCTTGCTGGGGCAATACAAGCTGGAGTTCCAGCCGGTGGAACTGAACCCGGTGGGCGAGTTCTTTTCGGTGAGCGATGTGGTGGGGCCCGGCGCACAGTTCATCTACGGGATCGAGAACCCGCTGTATCTCGAGAACCTCGAGGACCTCAATCTGCTCTCGGGCAACCTGGCGGAAACCCTGCAACTGGTCGTCGACCTGTTGGCGCCGGGGCTGCCGACCGAGGCCGTGACCGGACTGCTGGGCAACGTGCTGGAGCTGCTCAACCCGTTGCTGCCGGATCTGCCGGTGCCCGGCGGGCTGATCAATCAACCGAACACCCCTCGTTATGCCAACGTCATCCGCGAGGCGGACATCCGCCCCAGCGATCATGGTCAATGGGGTGTGGGGCTGAAGTACCAGATCACACCCGAGACCACCCTGGGTGCTTACCGGCTGCGGTATCACAACACCACGCCAGCGCCGGTACAGAATTATGGAAACGCCCTGCTGCTGCCCGGCAACGGTCTGATTCCGGACATCACTACGGGCACCCTGGGGCTGCAGGTGCCGGTGACCTACAACATCCGCTACTTCGACGGTATCGACCTGTCGGCACTCAGTTTCTCGACGTCCTTCCTTGGCGCCAATGTCGGCGGCGAGTTCATCCTTCGGGACGGCGTGGATGTGTTGGTGGATGTCGACGGCGGCCTGCTCGGCCCGGTGCCCACGCCCACCCGCGCCGAGGTATGGCAGGGGTTGTTGTCGGCGCTGTATGTGATCGGTCCCCGCTTTGGCTGGGATGCGCTGACGCTGGTGGGCGAGGTGGGCTTCGTGCATGTCGAGGATCTGGAGCCCGCCTGTGGCCCCAACGGCTGTTCCACCGATCTCAGCTACACCCGTGACGCCTGGGCCTACTCGCTGCTGGGCCTGATGGACTTCCGTAACATCACCGCCGGTTGGGATCTGCAGGTGCCGATCACCTTCTCCGCCATCGGGCACGGCCAATCCGCCTTGTTGTCCGGCCTCGGGTCACTGATGGGGGAGGGGGACATGCGCACCAGCATAGGCGTCAACTTCACGCGTCTGCAACGGCTCGAGGTGGGCATGAGTTACAACGCCTTCCTCGGCAGTCCTCACTTCGAGAAGCGTCCGTATGCGGACCGGGACTATGTGGCCTTTACCGCCAAATACCGGTTCTGAGCCCGCCTGCGTCCGCCACCTGAACCCCTAATCAGTTCGGATGAAGCCGCTCCCCATGCCGCGTTCTACGGTTCGCCGTAATAACCACAGGGGTACCGGGAGGAGTTCATGGGCGGAATGGCGGGCCGGGTCGCCGGCATTGGAGTGGGCGTCGTGATGGTGGTTCAGGCCGGGACGGCCAGCGCCTTCAGTCTGTTTGGCATTGACGGGTCCTACAAGGTGGCGTTGGGCTACAGCTTGGCGGTGCGCATGGGGGATCCCGCCAGTGAACTGATCGACGGTCCGGTCGACCCGCTGCAGCCGCTGGTGCTGCCGCCGGGACAAGCAGTGGGCTTCATTCATACCGGCTTGTCCACCACCATCAACCTGGATGACGGCAACCGCAACTTCGAGAAGTATTCGCCCATCAACAACCGCCTCACGTCCTTTGGCGAGTTGTCGCTGCGCAAGGGCAATTTCGGCATCGTCGCCAGTGGTGCCGCGCATTACGACTTCGCCTTTCAAGAGCGCAACGACAACGATTCGCCGGATACCATCAACAAGCGCAACGGGCCGGTGGACGAGTTCCACCCCGACACCGTCAGCACCAACGGCGAGCGGGCCCGACTCCTCGAGGCCTATGCCTACGGGGACTTCTTCCTGACGGATGACATCGCCCTCAACCTGCGCTTCGGCAAACACCTGGTGGCCTGGGGTGAAAGCCTGTTCTTCCCCGGTATCGTGTCGGCCCAGGGCCCCAATGACGCCACCAAGGCGTTCGTGCCGGGCGCCGAGATCAAGGAAATCCTGCTGCCGGTGCACCAGGCGTCCTTCCAGTTGCAGCTCGGCTTCAACTACACCCTGATGGGCTACTACCAGCTGCATTTCAAGCCGACCGAGGTGTTCCCGGTGGGCGACTTCTTCTCGGTAGCGGATGTGGTGGGACCGGGCGCCGAGTTTGCCCACGGTTCCATCAATCCCGCGAGCGGTGCCGGGTGCCCGGGGTTGCTTGACCTCGATCCCCTGCCGCTGGATCTGAGCCAGCTGTGCATGCTGGCGACCCCGGTCGGGGCCCTGCTCAACTCCGAGGACACCATCAAGACCATCCGCGGGCCGGACATCATTCCCGACAAGGATGGCCAGTGGGGCGTGGGCTTCAAGGCGCAGGTGACCGACAACACCTCGATCGGTCTCTATCACATCCGGTATCACAACCATAATCCCACGGTGCAGCTGAACTTCGGTTTCGCGCCGCTGGGCGAGTTGCCGAACGGCACGCCGGTGACCACCGCGCTGATCAATCAGGAAGTGCCGGTGACCTACCAGATCCGGTACTTCGAGGACATCACCATGAATGCGGTGAGCTTCTCGACCACACTGTTCGGGCTGAACGTCGGCGGCGAAGTGATCTATCGGCAGGATGTGGACCTGCCCGCCGCAGCCGAAGTCTCCGGCGTGGTCAGCCCGATCTACTCGCGAGGCGACACCATCCAGGCCAACCTGTCGGCGCTGTTCGTCACCAATCCGCATTTCTGGTTCTATGACGAAGTGGCAGTCGCTGCCGAAACCTCGTTCCTGTATGTCGACGAGCTGCAGCCCATCGAGGCGCGCCCCGGCCTGGTACCACTGGGCGATGGCGATACGCTCTTCTACGATCAGAAGGCGGCTGCCTATCAGTTCCTGATCCTGCCGAAGGGGCGCAATATCTTCCCGGGCTGGGACATCGGCACACCGATATCGGTGGCGCACGCCTTCTACAACTATGCCTCCAGCGCCGGAACGTTTGGCTCCCTGTTTGGCGAGGGCGATGTCCGCCTCGGATTGCAGGTGATCGCCCAGTATCTGCAGAACCTCGAGTTTGCGGTGGGCTACAACTGGTTCCTCGGCGACCCCGGTGCGCTGGTGGGCCCGAGCCCGATTCCGGCCAACCCCGTGGCGGACCGCGAATACGCCACCTTCACCATCAAATACAACTTGTGACCCAGAACCCCGCCTTCGATCCAAAAGCATTTCGTCAGGCTCTCGGCAGTTTTGCCACGGGTGTGACGATCATCACCGCGCGCTCGCCCGAAGGCGAGCCGATGGGGCTGACCGCCAACAGTTTCAATTCGGTGTCGTTGGATCCGCCGCTGGTGTTGTGGAGCCTCGCCAACAATGCGATGAGCTTCGATCACTTCAAGGCGGCCAGTCACTGGGCGGTGCACGTCCTGACGGCGGATCAGGAGGCGCTGTCGGGTCGGTTTGCGCGGCGTGGCGAGGACAAGTTCGCGGGACTGGATATCGAAGAAGGCGCGGGCAGCGTGCCGTTGCTGAAGGACTGCGCGGCGCGCTTCCAGTGTCGGACCGCATCGACCTATCAGGGCGGGGACCATCTGATCTTTATCGGAGAGGTTCTGGCGTTCGATCAGTCCGAAACGGCGCCGCTGGTATTTCATGGCGGACGTTACGCGCATGCGACACGACGTGACGGGCCTGCCGAGAAGCCGCGAGCACCCGAACTGGCGGGGAGCTTTGGTGAAGACTTCCTCGGCTACCTGCTCGGCCGCAGCCATTTTCAGTTCTTCGGTCGCATTCGCGGCCTGCTGGCCGAGCACGGGCTCACCGACGAGGCCTTCTACCTGCTGTCGACGTTGACACTGAAGCACGTGATGACCGGCGCAGAGCTGGAGCAGGGCATGGCCGGCGTGCTGAACCGAAGCGCCTGCGATGCCATCGGCGATCTGGTGGCACGTGGCCTTGCCGAGCCGTTGCCGGAGCGCACGCAGGACGGGGGGGCTTATCAGCTCACCGCCGAGGGTAGCCGGACGGCGCTGGCCTTGATCGCTGCTGCGAAGGCCGTGGAGAGCGAGGTGCTTGAACGTCTCGGTCCGGGCGAGGGTGCGGTGCTGAAGTCATTGCTCAACCGGTTGGTACACGCCATCGATCCTGGTGTGGAGGCGCTCTGGCGCTCGCCGGGTTGAGGCACCGACTGGTCGCGCCGGGCGCGATCGGGGATCATCCCCCCGCATTTCGACCCAGCGGTTTTCATGTCTATCGTACTCACTTCGTTTGCGCGTACTCGCCTGTTTCCACGGTCGGGGCGTCGCAACGGCATCGTTGGCACCACGCCTGAAGACTACGAGCGCCACCTCAACACGCACGTGCCGGAGAAAGTGCTCGACGGCTATGCGCCATTCTGCAAACTGCATGTGCATCGCAACTGGACGCAAACCCGGTGCCTGACCGTGCCCATCACGGCGGACAACCAGCACCAGTTGCGGTCTGCCTATGAGGCGCGTAACCGGGACGAGCTGCCGGTGTTGGTGCGCTGGTTCGAAGGGGTGGAGCCACCGGTGGCGGACTACCTGGTGGTCATCCTGTATGACCGGGCGCAGATGGCCCGCGAAGGCAACCCCATCGATGCCGACTGGGGCATCGTCGGCTGCCTGGCCACGCGGGAGCCGGCAGAGATTCCCATGGCACCCATCACCATGATGCGCAACGCGCTGGGCGTGGAGGAGGGTGGGTCCGGTGTGCCGTTGGATCGCGATGCCTATCAGCGCAGCGTCGCCTACTGGTCCGCCCACGCCAACTGGCGCCCCTGACCGTCACACCGACGGGCCCATGCCGACGGTGTGACGGTGGGTGCCGGGATCAGCAGCCTTCGACGTTCAGCAGGTCCGCCGCGGTGATGACGCCACTCTCGCCGCCGACCACCTGGTAGCTGATGGTGTCGCCGTTGAAGGTCAGCTCCACGGTCACATCGTTGGCGCTGAGCCGCAGGGTGCCGCTGGCGAAGTCGTCATCGTTGTCGAAGGTGATCGGCGTCACGGTCTCGTAGTCGACCCGGCCACCGACGCAATGGTTGGCGCTGTACTCGATGGGCCCGTTGAGGCGGACGGCGTCGCTCGCCAACTGGGTTTCGATCTGGAAAAAGGTTTCGGCATCGCCGAAGGCGATCTCGACGCTGTTGGCTTCCCCCTGGGTCAGCGCGTCGATATCCATCTGCAGACTCAGGCGCACGTCGTCGGCGGTGGCATCCTGGCGGCTCTCCATGCGACCCAGCATCAGCAGATCCACGTCTGTGGCCTGGGCGTTGTTGATGAAGCGTGTGCGGAACGGCGTTGCGCCGCTGCCGAACGTGGCGAAGTCATAGTAGCGGTCCTGGGCATCCGCGCCACCGCCAGACTCTGATACCCCATCGGTCACGCTGGTCATGCCCTCGAAGCTGTTCAGGCAGTTGTTCGCCTCAATGCGGTCGAAGTCCACCGATACCACCGCGCTGTCGAAGAATGCGAAGGTTTCGTCGCGGCTGCCGCTGGTGGACTCGATGGTGCCGGCGCCACAGGCCTCGCTGGCCTTGGCAACAGCGCGCTTGTCCTGGCCCACCTCGTCCACTTCATCCAGCGAGGGCACCACCACGCTGGAGAACACCAGCAGTTCGCGGGCGATACCGGCTTTGGAGCTGAGGTCGACACCGCCGCCGCGTGGGCCGTCACCGCCGCCACCGCTACCGCCGCCGCAGGCGGTAAGCAAGGTGCCGGACAGCAGCAGCATCAAGGGGGTGTGATGGAATGATTTCATGAGGGTTCTCCCGTTGGTGACGACCATGATCCACGAAACCGATGCTGCGGTGCTGTGAACGCGTTCACGGCCTCGGACTATCATGTGGACCCTGTCATGAATTTTCTCGCACATCTCTGGCTGGCGGATCGCACCGATACCTCGATGGCGGGCGCGGTGCTGGGGGATGTGGTGCGCGGTGCCGACCTGTCGGCATACCCCGATGTCATTGCGGAAGGCGTCCGTTTGCATCGGAGGGTGGACGCCGCGACCGATCGCCATCCGGTCATGCAGGAGGCGCGCAGCCTCTGGCCGGAAGGCGAGCGTCGTTACGCCGGCATCCTGCTGGATCTTGCTGCGGACTATGCGCTGGTGCAGGACTGGCCCGCGTTCTCCGGCGAGCCCCTGTCCCGTTTTCAGGCTCGGGCGGCGCAGGCGGTCGAGGCCGCGTCGACGTGGTTCCTCCAGGCCGGAGGGCGTGCCAGCACCGCAGCGGCGTTCGAAGCGTTGCTGGTGTCCTACGGACACGAGGCGGGCATTGACCGTGCCATCGCGCGCACCGCCGCGCGGTTGCGGCAACCCGCTCCCATGCATGCGGCGGCACACCGCTGGCCGCAGGCCGTGCCCCTGTTGCGCGCCGGCCTGCCACGGTTGCTCGATGACCTCACCGCCGTGGCGGGCGCTGCGTAACCGTTCAGTCGATCGCCGTCATCAACTGGGGCAGGGCCCAGGCGAAGGCATCACGATAGTACGGCCAGTCATGGAATCCGGGCCCGTAGAACCAGGTGTGATGTTCGATGCCGGCCGCATCCAGGGTGCTGGCAAAGCTCTGGTTCATCAGCAGCAGCAAGGGCTCGATCGCATAGAGCGGCAGGTTGCCGAGCTGTTCGTGCGGGCCGCCCGGCAGCCCGTTGCCGGAAGTGAGCAGGACGGTCATGCCGCGCAGGTTGTCGACGCGGGTGCCGGGGTTATGGTCCTGCCAGATGTCGTAGTGGAGCACCGGGTCGCCCCAGACCGGGCCGTTGGGGGTGCCTGCGATGGGATTGGCGAGGTAGCCGTACAGCGCGCTGATGCGGCCGAGGTGAAGAAAGTCCACCGCGCCGGAGAACCCCGCTGCCGCGCGGAACAGGCCGGGGTGTCGTGCCGAGTAGCTCATGGCACCGTGGCCGCCCATCGAAGGGCCGGCGATGGCGCGATGGCCGTCGCCGAGACCGCGAAGATGACGTTCCAGGAACGGCATCATCACCCCGATGTGATAGGTCTCCCACTGAAAACTGCCGTCGCGCCAGTCGCTGTACCAGCCCGGGTTGCCGCCGCCGCCATCGGGCATGATGACGATGACGTCGAGCCCCTCGGTGAGCGCCTGCACGTTGCCCAGGCGGGTCCAGCTGGTGACATCCCCCGGAGCGTCGTGCAGCAGGTAGAGCAGCGGGTATCGGCGCTCGCTGTCGGCATAGCCCTCGGGCAGCAGCAGCCGTACCCGGTTGTCCGTGACGTGAACGCCTTCAGGCAACGGAACGGTCACTTCCAGGCAGCGTGGCGCGACACAAGCAGGATCATCCATGACGGCCCGCGCGCCCGGCGGCAGGCCGTTGCCCGCCGTCATGTCGCCACCACATCCGGTGATGGCCTGGCTCAGGCACAACAGGACCGCGAGCAGCGACAGGCGCAGCGTGGATGGCATGATGATCTCCCCCTTTTTGGTACGCATGTTACGCGGGTGGCGGGTGTCGACGTCTGGAAAATTCGGCCCGGGTGGCACCGGCCTCACCACATCGGACGAAGTCGACAGCGAGGGGTCAGCCTAGTCTGGTAAGTCAGACTCACCAGCCGGAACCTCCGATGCCCGATACCGTTTCCCATGATCGTCCGTCCGTGATGCAGGCCTTCTCCGGCCTGTCCAGTGACGAGATGGAAATCCTTGCCCAGGCCGACCGATTTGCCCAGAACGAGGTGTACCCGCTGGCGCAGCGCATGGATGATGAGGAGTGGTGGCCGACCGGGATTTTTCCCAAGATCGGGGCCACCGGCTACTTCGGCGTGACCGCACCGCCGGAGCTGGGCGGCGCCGGCATGGATGTCTTCACCTCAGGGCTCATCCTGCAGGCCCTGGGCCGCTGGAACCATGCGCTGGCGCTGGCCTGGGTGGCGCACGAGAACCTCTGCCTGCACAACATCCTGCGCAATGCCAATGCGGCGCAGAAGCAGAAGTACGTGCCAGGTCTCTGCAAGGGCGAGCTGATCGGCGCGCTGGGTCTCACCGAGCCGGGTGCCGGCTCCGACGCCTTGGGGTCGATGCGCACCACCGCCCGCCGCGAGGGCGGCCACTACATTCTCAACGGCAGCAAGATCTACATCACCAACGGCCCGGTGGCCGATGTGTTGCTGGTGTATGCCAAGACCGACAAGGAAAAAGGCGCGCAGGGCATCTCCGCCTTCATCGTCGAAAAGGACTTCCCCGGTTTCAAGGTGGCGCAGAAGCTGATCAAGATGGGTTTCCGTGGCAGCCAGACCGCCGAACTGGTGTTCGAGGACTGCAAGGTGCCGGTGGAGAACCTGGTCGGCGAGGAGAACCGTGGCGTCAAAGTGGTGATGTCCGGGCTCGACCTGGAGCGCGCGATGATCTCGCCGATCTGCCTCGGCATTGCCGAGCGCGCGTTGACACTGTCCCTGGACTACGCCCGGCAGCGCAAGCAGTTCGGCCGCCCCATCGCCGATTTTCAGATGATCCAGGCCAAGCTGGCCGACATGTACACCTGGGTGGAGTCGATGCGGCTGTTCACCTATCAGACCCTGCGGGCCGCCAACGTGATCGGCGAGGACGACGGCGGTCGCGGCGAGATCCACAAGCTCACCGCCGCCGGGGTTCTGTACGTGGCCGAGACCATGAACAAGGTGCTCAACGATGCCGTGCAGGTGCACGGCGGTAGCGGCTACATCTGGGAATCCGAGATCAACCGCCTGTACCGCAGTATCAAGCTGCTGGAGATCGGTGCCGGCACCAGCGAGGTGCGCAAGATGATCATCAGCAAGGAACTGCTGTCGTCCTGAGCCGTGCTGAGAGACGTCATCCCGGGCTTGACGCGGGGTCCAGCTGCGACGGTGGGTGTCTGGATGCCCGATCAAGTCGGGCATGACGAGAGGTGGATAGGAAACGTCATCCCGGGTTTGATCCGGGATCCAGTTGCGGCGAAGGGTGTCTGGATGCCCGATCAAGTCGGGCATGACGGCGCAACGGAGTCTGTCTCCCGGCCGCAGCGCTGCACCACGGTCCCTTAAGGAGAGTTACGCCCCCATGCTGCCCGACATTGATGCCCTGAATGCACCGGAGGCCCTGTGGGCCGCCGACACGGTTTACCGCCCGGACCTGTTCAAGGGCCGGGTGGCGCTGGTCTCCGGCGGCGGCAGCGGCATCGGCCGCGCCACGGCGCTGCTGTTCGCGCGACTCGGCGCCACGGTGGTGCTGTGTGGCCGCACCCTGGAGAAGCTGGAGGCGGTGGCCGACTTCATCCGTGCCCGGGGGGGCACCGTGATGTGCCAGTCGGTCAACGTGCGGGAGCCCGAGCAGGTGGACGCACTGTATGCCGCCATCCACCAGCAGTTCGGGCGGCTTGACTACGTCGTGAACAACGCCGGGGGACAGTTTCCCCAGAGCGCCATCGATTACGCCCCGAAGGGCTGGATGGCGGTGATCAACAACAACCTCAACGGCACCTGGCTGATGATGCAGCGCGCCGCCCAGTACTGGCGCGATCATGGCGAGGGCATGGCAAGGTCGCTGGTGAACATCGTGGTGGTCACCGAGCGGGGCATGCCGGGAGTTGCCCATACCGTGGCGGCCCGCGCCGGTATCATCGGCGCCAGCCGGACCGTGGCGGTGGAGTGGGCGCCGCTGGGCATCCGCGTCAACTGCGTGGCGCCCGGCCTCACCGCCACCGAGGGTCTGCGGGTCTATCCGCCCGAGGCGCAGAAGGAGTTTCCGCTGGCCAATCCACTCAAGCGTCCCGGCACGCCCATGGAGATTGCCGAGGCCTGCATCTACCTCAGCGCGTCCAGCGGCAGCTTCATCACCGGTGAGGTGTTGACGGTGGATGGCGGCGGCAAGCTGTGGGGCGAGCTGTGGACTGCGGGGCGGCCGGCGCACTACGCCCTTGATTGAGTGAAGCGGCCACCTGGCCGTTTTGATCAACGCGCTGACCCTTCGACCCCTTTTACCGGCGCTTGCGACCGGCGTACCTTCGGGGGATTACGAAAATTCGCGCGCCGTCGCAGAAGGAGTGAATCATGTCGTACGACTACATCGTGGTCGGTGCCGGCTCGGCCGGCTGTGCCGTGGCTGCACGCCTCAGCGAAGACCCGAACATCACGGTTTGCCTGCTGGAGGCCGGCGGCCGGGACAACAGCGCGATGGTGCAGGCGCCGGCCGGGGTGGTGGCCATCATGCCGCGCAAGGGGCGTTTCAACTACGCGTTTGAGACCACGCCGCAGGCGGCGATGAATGGCCGTAGGGGCTACCAGCCGCGCGGGCTCGGCCTGGGCGGGTCCAGTTCCATCAACGCCATGCTCTATGTCCGCGGCGACAAGTCCGATTACGACGAGTGGGCGGCGTTGGGTAACGACGGATGGTCGTACCGGGACGTGCTGCCGTACTTTCGCAAGAGCGAGCACAACGAAACCTATCGGGATGAATTTCATGGTCAGGGCGGGCCGCTCAACGTTGCCGAACTGAGCAGCCCCAGCGAACTCTGCGATGTCTTCGTGGAAGCCTGCGGACAGCACGGCATTCCCGCCAACCCCGATTACAACGGGGCCACCCAGGAAGGTGCCTTCCACTACCAGGTGACCCACAAGAATGGCGAGCGCTGCAGTGCCGCCAAGGCCTACCTCACGCCCAATCTGCAACGCCCCAACCTCACCGTCCTCACCCATGCGCTGACCGAGAAGGTGTTGTTTGAAGGCCGCAAGGCGGTGGGTGTGCAGGTGAAGGTGAAGGGCCGGCGCCAGACCCTGCAGGCGCGGTGCGAAGTGATTCTCAGTGCGGGCGCTTTCGGCAGCCCGCAGCTGCTGATGCTGTCCGGGGTGGGACCGGCGGCGCATCTGCGCCAGCACGGCATCGATGTCATCCATGATCTGCCGGGGGTGGGCGAGAACCTGCAGGACCACATCGACATCGTGCACAGCTACCGGGCGCCCTCCTGGACCGACACCTTCGGTGTGTCCATTCCCTTCGTCGGCCGTTTCATTCGCGCGGTGGCGCAGTGGTGGCGGCATCGCAAGGGGCTGCTGACCACGCCATACGCCGAAGCTGGCGCCTTCTTCAAGAGTACGCCGGACCAGCCGCGGCCCGACCTGCAGTTCGTTTTCGTGCGTGCTGCGGTGGATGACCATGGCCGCAAGATGCACCTCGGCCACGGTTTCAGTTGCCACTGCACGGTGATGCGCCCGAAGAGCCGCGGCACCGTGCGCCTGGCCAGCGCCCGCGCTGAGGACGCGCCCGCGATCGATATCGGGTTCCTCAAGGAACAGGCGGACGTCGATCTGTTGGTGAAGGGCGCCCAACTGCAGCGGCGGGTGCTGGAGTCCACGCCCTTCGCCCGTTATCGCGGCGCCATGCTGTACCCCTTCGATCTCAACGACGTCCGGGCCTGCGAGGCCGATATCCGCAATCGCGCCGACACCCAGTACCACCCGGTGGGCACCTGCAAGATGGGTAGCGATGCCATGGCGGTGGTCGACGCGCGCCTGCGGGTGCATGGATTGGAAGGCCTGCGGGTGATCGACGGTGCCATCATGCCGACCCTGGTGGGGGGCAACACCAATGCGCCGATCATCATGATCGGCGAGAAGGGCGCCGACCTCATCAAGGAAGACGCCCGCACGGCGGCTCAGCCGGCGAAGGCGTCGAACTCCACCGGATCGTGGGCGCAGAAGGCGGAGATGGAGCCGGCCTGATCGCGCAACAGCGTGCGCAGCCGCTCCTGGTTGCGCACGCGTTCGCGCGGCAGCGTCTGGATGGCCTTCTCGAACAGCGCCAGTCCCGGCGGGGCCCAGGGACGTTCCGGGTCCATTTCGCCGCGGTGGAAGTAGCTGTCCCCGGCGTGGAGCAACCAGCCATCGCCGTCGCGTACGGCCACGCCGGTATGACCACGGGTGTGACCAATCAGCGGCATCAGGAAGACCGCGTCTTCCAGGCCGGGGATCGGGTGCAGCTGTTCGAAGCCATTCCAGGTGTCACCGCCGGGCGGGTGCAGGCGCCAGCGTGGCGAGTGCCGCCACTGACGCGGCAGATAGCGTGCTCGCGAGCGCAGATCGGGGTTCATCGCGGCCGCATGCTCCGCTGCCAGCACGTGCACCTGCGCCTCGGGAAAGTCCGGCAGGCCGCCGGCGTGGTCGAGGTCGAGATGTGTGAGCAGAATGTGCCGTACATCCTCGATGCGGAAGCCCAGCGCCTGTACCTGGGCATGGGCCGTGGCGGCCGGGTCCGGCTGCGGTCGCATCAGGGTGTTGAAGGCGCGCCCCAGGCGCTTGCCGGGGTGGGCCATGTCGGCCCGGCCAAGGCCCGTATCCACCAACAGCAGGCCGTCATTGGGCGTTTCCACCAACAGCACGTGGCATACCATGCGGGCCGGTGCGGTCCAGCTGCCGGTGCCGGTGATCAGGCGCTCGCAGTACGGGCACATGGTGCCGCAGTTGAGGTGATGTATCGTCAGTGACACGGAGCCTCCGGGTTTTGCTTACTGTCGCAGCCAATCGATGACGTGGCGGGCGAACGCCGCAGGCGCCTCGCATTGCATGAAATGCCCGTTGGGCATTTCGCAGAGGTCCAGTCCCAGGGGAAACAGCGCGTCCTGGCCGCTGAACATTTCCGGCCCGATGCAGCCATCATCGCGACCATAAAGCATGCGGGTGGGCACCGGAATCGGGGCGAACGCGGTCCGCCGGATATCGCGGTTGGCCAGGTTGAGTGGCAATGCCCGGTAGTAGGCCAGGGTAGCCCGCAGGCGATCGGGATCGCCCAGGGTTGCCAGCAAGGGGGCGAGGTCGGCCTCGGAGGGCCGCCAGTCCGGACTCCAGTCGTGAATCAGCCCGCGCAGCCAGCGGAAGTTGTCTGCTGGAATCGCCCGTTCCGCCCAGCCCGGCCACTGGAAGCGAAGGATGTAATGGGAGCGGCCGACCTGCTTCAGCGAGGGGCGCAGGGTGAAGCGCCGCAGGTGCGGAACCGCTGCCAGCACCATGCGGCCGAAGCGATGCGGTGCGGAAATGGCCGCGTACTGGGCAATCACATCGCCCCAGTCGTGACCGACAACGTGCGCGCGTGTGGCCCCGAAATGGTCGATGAGCGCCAGCAGGTCGCCTGCCATCACCGGCAGCCGGTAATCGCCGTCCGCACTCAGCCCCGAAGGCGCGTAACCGCGCAGGAAGGGGGCCACCGCGTGGAAGCCGGCGGCAGCAAGGTGATGCAGCACCGGCACGAAGCTCCAGGCCGTATCGGGAAACCCGTGCTGGCAGATCACCAGCGGGCCGGCCCCGCATTCGAGCCAGGCGATGTCGGTGCCGTTGAGCGTTTCGACCTGCGGTGTCAGCGCGTCCATTGGCGGATCATAGGCCAGCCGGGGAGTACCTCCAATGGGGGCGCCGGTAGGATGTTCCGGATTTCGCTTTCCCGGGTGTCTTCTCTACATTGGGGCCGACGGCGACGTGCGATTGCCGCGGCCAGACGGCGGAGGAGCCATGGCGGAAATGCAGGATGTGGACCGGTGGTTTGCCGAGGAGGTGCTGCCCCTCGAGCCGGCGCTCATGCATTTTCTTCGCAAGAACTGGCGGAACGAGGCGGATTGGGTGGACCTTCGGCAGGAACTCTATGTGCGGCTCTACGAGTCGGCGCAAACCGGCTTGCCGACGCAGACGCAGGCTTTCGTGTTCCGTGCCGCCCGCAACCTGCTGATCAACCATGTGCGTCGCAGCCGCATTGTCTCCATCGAGGCTGTGGCCGATCTCGATGCGCTCAACCTCGCGGTGGAGACCATCACACCCGAGCAGGAGGCCAGTGCCCACGACGAGATCCGTCAACTGCAGGAAGGGTTGGATCGGCTGCCGCCACGGTGTCGAGAGGCGGTGGTGTTGCGGCGTATCGAAGGGCTTTCGCAACGAGAGTGCGCCGCCCGCATGGGGGTGGGCGAAGACACAGTTGAAAAGCACATGATGTATGGCATGCGCGCACTGGTGGACTACATGTTGGGCGGCAGCGGCCGGGTTCAGCGAGGGCCGGCTGCTGCGGGTCGCCGCAAGGTGGTGCCGCGTGACTAAAGGCCACGATATCGAGCAGCGGGCGCTGGCCTGGCGCCTGGCGGCCGAGCGCGAAGCCTGGAGCGCCGACGATCAGGCGGCGCTGGACCTGTGGCTGGCCGAGGACACTGCACATCGGGTTGCGTGGCTACGTGCTGGCGCCGGACTGCAACGGCTCGCCCGCCTGCCCGAGTTGCGCGGGCCACGAACCCTTGATCAGCTACGTCCGCCCGTGCGCCGCGAGTGGCACCCCGAACGCGCCCGCTGGAAAAGTTGGGCAGTGGCCGCCAGTCTGCTGGTCTGCCTCGCGCTGGGGACGGTGGGCTGGCAACAGTGGCAGCTGCGGGGTGTACAGCAGTACACCACTGCGGTGGGCGGCAAGGCGACCGTGCCGTTGCGGGACGGCTCACGCTTGGAACTGAACACCGACACTGCGCTGCGCGCTGAAGTGGACGAGGAAAAGCGGGTGGTGTGGCTGCACAGGGGCGAAGCCTTCTTCGACATCGCCCATGACAAGGCGCGACCGTTCATCGTGTATGCGGGCGACCGTCGGATCACCGTGCTGGGGACCCGTTTCTCGGTCCGCCACGACGGGCCGCGAGTGGAAGTGGTGGTGGAGGACGGCCGCGTACGGGTGGAGGCCAACGCGACGCATCCCAGTGGGCCGCCGACCATCGCCACCCAGGGAAAACGCGTGATCGCGGAAGCCAACAATGTCCTGTTGGCGGAGGCGCCGCCACCGGTGCTGCAACGGGAGCTGGCCTGGCGCCGAGGCCTCTTGGTCTTCGACAGCACGCCGCTGACCGAAGCCGCCCGCGAATTCAACCGGTACAACACCCGGCAACTGCAGGTGGCGGGGGCCGGTGCCAGCACCACGCGTATCAGCGGCAGTTTCGAGGTCACCAATCTCGATGCCTTTGCCCGGCTCCTGCAGCGGGCCTACGGGCTGCAACTGGAGCCTGAGGGGACGGTCATCCGCGTTACTGCGCGGGGGGAAGCCGCGACTGCTCCAGGTGAAAGGACGTCGTCACCCCCGATGCCCCCTGACAGGCTCTCGCCACCTCGGACTTGATCGGGGGCAGCGTCAACCTCCGCGTCTCAATGTCCGCTCAGAGGGCGCATCGCCCGAGCACTTGCGCGACGATTTGGAGCCACATAATGTGAGAAACACGCATTATGTGCGTATCAAATGACCACCAATATCACCATCGCCCTGAACAGCGAAGTCGCCAAGGCGTTGTGCGTCCATGCCGCCAATCGAGCCGGCGCCGAGATGCTCTACACCGAAGACCTCAACCCCGGTCAGCACCACGGCCGTGCCATGGCCCGCCATCCCATCCCGAGTGACGAATAGCCATCGGCTGTTGCCGATTGCTCCTGCTTACCACGCCGCTGTCCCCATGTTCCGGAACATCCCCGTTGATGTGTCCTAACTCGTACGCGGCTCACGACGAGGCCGGACTGAGGAGATCACACATGATGCGTGCAACCGTTCTGAAATCCGCACTGGCGGGTTTCAGCCTGATGTTCTTTATGCCGCTGGCGTCCGCCCAGCCAGCGGGTGCGGCAGCGCCCGCCGAGCAGGTACAGACCTTCAATATCCCCGCCGGACAGTTGGCCGATGCCCTTGATGCATTGGTTGCCCAGAGCGGCATCCAGCTGATCTATCGCGATGCCGACGTGGAGGGCGTAGAGACGGCAGGGGTCAGCGGCGAAACCACGGTTACGGCAGTGCTGGATGTGCTGTTGCAGGAGACCGATCTCGTGGTTACCCGCGATGCGTCGGGCGCCATGGCAGTCGGGGCGCCGAATGGGCTGGGAGATGGCGCGGACCCTTTCGCTGAGGGTGCGGCCACAGGTGCCGTCGAACAGGCTCGCCGCGCCGGGGTTGAGGAAATCATCGTGACCGGACAGAAGCGCGAAGAGCGGCTGCAGGATGTGCCGATCGCGATCAGTGCGTTCTCATCCGAAGACCTGAACGCCTACAAGATCGAAGGCGGCTTCGATCTGCTGAAGGCGATTCCCAACGTCAGCTTCACCAAGACCAACTTCACCGGCTACAACTTCCAGATCCGCGGCGTGGGTACGCAGTCGATATCCGCCACCTCCGATCCGGGCGTGGCCGTGTCCTTCAACGGCACGGCGATCATCCAGAACCGCCTGTTCGAACAGGAGTACCTGGACATCGAGCGAGTGGAAGTGCTGCGCGGCCCCCAGGGCACCCTGTACGGGCGCAATTCCACCGGCGGCGTGGTCAACGTCATCTCCGCCAAGCCGGACCTGCATGCGTTCAGCACCCAGCTGAAGTCCGAGGTGGGCAACTACAACACGCGGCGCGGTTCGGCGGTGATCAACATCCCCGTCGTGGAAGGGATGCTGGGGCTGCGCGTGGCCGGGGCCTACACCAGTCGCGATGGCTACGACTACAACACCATCACCCGCAACCCCATCAACGGGCGTGATCTCTGGACCGGCCGCGTGACATTGGGCTTCCAGCCCAATGACATGATCCGCGCCAACCTGATCTGGGAGCGTTTCAACGAAGACGACAACCGTTCGCGCACCGGCAAGCAGCTGTGCCATCGCGATGACGGCCCGGAAACCATTGCGGGCGTGACGGTGCAGGACCCCACGGCATCGGCAAACAGTCAGCTGCTGCGCGCGGCCATGTTCTCCACCGGCTGTAAGGCCGGCAGCCTCTACGATGACGCTGCCTTTGGCACGCCGAACGGGCTGGCACTCAACAACGTGCTGGGCATGCTGATGCTGGGGTCCGGTTACAACATCGGTTATGACGCCAACGGCGATTGGCAGGTGCCAATCCGATTCCAGGATCCGTATGCCGGGTTGATGCAGTCCCGCGACCTGCGCGAGATCGCCTCGATCCGCGATCCGATCTACCGTGCCGAGGCGGATCTGCTCAATCTGAACCTGGAGATGGATCTCGGCACCGGGCTGAGCCTGCATTCGCAGACCGCCTATATCGAGGACGAGACCTACTCCTTCCAGGACTACAACCGGTTCAACACGGTGCCGATCTTCACGGACTCTTCGCAGGTCTTCGGCAATCGCTCCGGGACCCAACCGTCAGTCTATCGGCCGATGTCCCCCGGCGGGATCTTCTGCGACCCGCAGATTGGCTGCAGCGACCGCATGGCGGGCTTTGACATTGCGCAGGCGGAGGCCGAGCAGTTCAGTCAGGAGTTGCGCTTGCAGAGTGCCTGGGACGGCCCGCTGAACTTCAGCGTTGGCGCCAACTACACACGTTTCGAGACGCTGGTGGACTACTACGTCATGTCCAACGTGCTGACGGCGCATGCCATGATCGGCCCCTTCAACTACATGACGGGTCTCGGTGAGTTCGATCCCTCGCGGTGCTTCCAGTCCGGCTTCCTCGGGGGTGGTCCTGCTGTGCCGACCAATGATCCCAATTCGCACTGCCCGCACATCGACCCCAACCCGGTCGAAACCATGACCGGTGAGGGGCACAACTACTTCCGGTCCAAGAATCCGTACGAGCTGAACTCCTATGCGGCCTTCGGCGAGATGTACTGGCAGTTCAACGATGCGGTGAAGCTGACGGCGGGGCTGCGTTACACCCGCGACGAAAAGCGGTTCACCGAGGTGCCCAGTCAGGTACTGCTCGCGCCGGGCGCATTCGCTGGTGGCTACGTGGCTGCGGGGTATCCTGCGCGGGGCGAGATCGTGCAGAAGTGGGGCGAGTGGACCGGCCGTCTCGGGCTCGACTGGAAACTCGAGACCGGGTTTACCGACGAGACCATGGTCTACGCCTTCCTGTCCCGCGGGTACAAGGGCGGCGGTGCCAATCCGCCCAGCCCCGGCTTTACCACCTGGGACGACCTGGTCGAGTTCGGACACATCACGCAGCAAGAGGCGGACATCTATCGAGTCAGTTTTGCTTTTCCAGGTGAGGGCTTGCTCGAGCTGAATTCGGTTGATTATGAACAGACCTTCGAGCCGGAGTTCGTCAATGCCCTGGAGGTGGGCGCCAAGAACACGCTGTTCGGCGGCGCCATGATCGTCAACGCCACCGCGTTCTTCTACGACTACACCGACTATCAGGTGTCGCAGATCCGCGACCGCACGGCCGTCAACGAGAACTTCGACGCCCAGGTCTGGGGCCTGGAACTGGAGACCGTTTTCGCGCCGACGCCGGACCTGCAGCTGGTGGCCAACGTCGGTTATCTGAACACGCGCGTCGACGATGGCGAAACCTCCATCGACATCATGAATCGCAATCAGGGCAATCCCGACTATGTGGTTGCCAAGCCCTGGGCGCAGCTGCCCTCCAACTGTGTGATCCCAGCCCATGTTGCCGCCTACCGTCTGGAGACCGTGGGCACCAGCAACTACTTTCAGATGTGTGGGGGCTACTACCTGTCAGGTACGTATCCCTTGGTGGACCCCAACTTCCGCGACCCGGACACAAACGCACCGCTGCCGTACGACAGCGCCAACTATCCTGAACTCAATGGCGGCTCCGGTCTCTCGGCCGACCTCGGCGGCAACGAGCTGCCGAACTCACCCCGCCTGACAGCCAACCTTGGGGCCCAGTATGGTATCGACATGCTCAAGCACGAGTGGCGGGCGACGCTGCGCGGGGACGTGTACTGGCAGGATGATTCCTACCATCGTGTCTACAACTTCGAGCCCTATGACCGGCTGAAGTCCTGGCACAACGTCAACCTGGCGATCCGGATGGAGCACCCGCGTTCGGCACTGGCGATGGAGCTGTACGTGAAGAACGTGCTGAATGACACGCCGATTACCGGGGCCTTCCTCAACTCGGATGACACCGGCCTGACCACCAACGTGTTCACGCTGGACCCGCGACTGGTCGGTTTCTCGATCTCTAAGACGTTCTAGCGTTTCGCGATGCACCACCGGGGCGTCCGTTCGAGGGCGCCCCGTTCTTTTGGGGTCAGCGGCAAGGTGCCGCGTGCTGGCATGATGAGGGCCGCAGCGGCCGGCCGCGAGGTTCGTCATGAAAGCGTCGATGGAAATCCCCCTCTTCCCGCTGGGCAGCCCGTTGTTTCCCGAAGGCAAGCTGGCGTTGCGCATTTTCGAGCAGCGCTATGTCGACATGACCAAGGCCTGTATTCGTGACGAGCAGCCGTTCGGGGTGGCGCTGATCCGTGCCGGCTTCGAGGTGGGCCAGCCCGCCATTCCACATGATCTGGGCTGTCTGGCCCGCATTCAGGAATGGGAGGTGCCGTCGCCGGGGTTGTTCAATCTGCATACGGTGGGGGCAGCCCGGTTTCGGATTCTGCGCCGCTGGATGCAGGCCGATGGGCTGATCCGCGCTGAGGTGGAGGCGCTGCCGGTGTCTCTGCCGCAGGCGATTCCCGAGCGGCATTCAGCCTTGCCCAAGCTGCTGGCCAGGCTGATGGAGGAGGTGGGGGCGCAGTTCTTCCCCATGCCGGTGCGGCTGGACGACGCGGCCTGGGTGGGGTTTCGCCTGGCGGAATTGATGCCGGTGACGCCGGAACGCAAGCAGGCCCTGCTGGCGCTGGAGGATGCGCTCGCCGTGCTCGATCACGTTGAACGCTGGCTGGTGGAGCTGCAGGACTCCGGTGAATGATGAGGGTCGGCTGACACGACGGTGACGGCCGTCGCGGCCGTTGCAGCACGGTCTGACCGGGTACCGCGAATTGCCGCCGGGCATTCGCAAGAAACTGGCACGCGGCAAGCCGCTGCCACCGGGCATCGCCAGACAGGTCGGCTCGCCTGCGTTCATCCGCGACCTGTCCCGCTACGATGGCTACGAGTGGCGCATGGCAGGCAACGATCTGGTGCGGGTGTCGATCGCCTCGCAGGTGATTGCCGACATCCTGGTGGACATTTTCCGCTGAGGGCAGCGGGTGCCCGCTCGGGTCGCGCCGGTTACAGCGCGCGCGCCAGCGGTGGATCGACCCGCACGGCAAACGGCAGGGTGATCTCGTAGATCACACCCCCGGTGCCGAAGACGGCGGGGGCACCGTTGCGCAGTGCGCGCTGATTGGCCACGTAGAGACGGCGGCCATCCGGCGAGAAGGCCGGGCCGGTCACTTCGGTGGCAAACGGGCCGCTGGCGTTGCCGGGCAGGCGCAGCAGGGGGATGGTGCTGCGGTCGGGCAGCAGCACCATGGCGCGCATGTCGCCGCCGTCCTCGACCACCACCATTTCGCCGTCGAGCGTCATGCAGATGTTGTCGACGCCCGCCATGGGAGGTTCGTTGGGATCGACGGGCGATCCGACCGGACCGTCCTCGGGGTTGTAGACGCTTTCCAGCGTCTGGCCGACCGTGTCGAGCGCCCAGATGGTGTCGTCGCTCTTGGTGCTGAAGAAGACGATGCCGTGGAAATGCCACACGCCCTCGTTGCCGGCGAGCACCGTGGATTCGGGGAGGTACACGCGGTTCTGGGGGCGGCCGTCATCAACAGCATTGAGCCAGCGGATTGGCACCGGGCCGGCGCGGGCGGCATCCAGGCCATCATCCACCGCCAGTACCTGCAACACACCCTGGGCATAGTCGGGCTTGCCGTCTTGCGGCCATGCCGCTGCGGGAAACACGGTGCGGTAGAAGCGATCGTCGCTGGAGATATCCTCGGTGTGATAGATGGCGCGGCCGTCCACATCCACGGCGGCCATCTCGTGCGCCTTGCGGCCGAAGCGATCAAGCCGTACCGGCGTGCCGCCATCGCGCAGCGGACTGCATTCGAACATGTAGCCGTCGGCAATCTCTTCACCATTGATCCAGGTGCCCCAGGGGGTGGCGCCGCCGGAGCAGTTGGTGGTGGTGTTGCGCTGCACCGGGTAGGCATCCACGAGGGTGCCGTCGCGGTCAAAGCGTAATGCGCTGACGCCGCCCTTGAAGGGCAGCACCAGGGGCAGGTTCACGGGTACCAGGCCGGTGATCGGGCCGAGGACGGCATTGAGCGTTTCCAGCGAGTCGCGACTGGCGAGGGTGTCGATCAACGCCGGCGGCAGCAGTGGCGGGATCTGTCCGAACAGGGTGGTGGCGTCACGCGCTTCGGAGTTGGACAGGTAGATCCAGCCGCCGTCGTCGGTACGGAATACGCCGCCGCCGTCTGGGTCGGAGTGCCAGCGAAAATCGCTGCCGGCGATAGGGGGTTCGTTGAACACCGCCACCACCCGCGAGGTGAACCCGGCAGGCAGTTGAACCCCATTTTCATCCGGGGGCAGCAGCGGGCCGATGTCGGCGAAACGGCTGCGTCCCGGGCTTGCGATGCCGTCCAGCGGATGACTGTTGCCGCATGCGGTGAGCCAGGTGGCGGTACTGATGCTGCCGGCGCTGAAAAGGAGGTGACGCAGGAAGTCCCGTCGCGAAAGGCCGAGGGCTTCGGCGTGACGAATGAGGGGGTTCATGGGGGTCCGGAATGATGGGCGCGATGGGATGCAGTATGCACCGCAACGGGTGACGCCTTCATGAAAACGTCATCTCATCCCGTCAGCAGCTGATGCAGGCGCGCGCCGTGATCACGCAGCCAGATGTAGGGCTGGGTGTAGTCCGGCATCTGTTGCGATACGAGCTGCCAGAACGCGTCCGAATGATCGGCATGGACCCGATGGCACAGCTCGTGGACGACCACGTAGCGGAGGACGTCCGGTGGGGCCATCACCAGTCGCCACGACAGGTTGATGCCGCCCTGCGGCGTGCAGCTTCCCCACAGCGAACGCTGGTCGGCCAGCCGCAGTCCGGTGTATCGCACGCCCAGCCGCGCCGCCTCGGTGTCGAGCATGGCAGTGGCATCGCGCTCGGCCTCGCGCTTGAACGTGCGGACGAGCAGATTGCGCATGGAGGCGGGCTGCGCGAGCAAGGCCGAGGGTGCAAATACGGTGATGGCATTGTCATCGACGCGCACCTGGGCGGGCCGTACCCATGCGGGTTCCAGCCGCACCTGGCGCTCGATGCCGCGCAGGGGCAGACGGTCGCGGCCGTCCCATCGCATCGGCGTGTTGTCGATGGGCGCGCGTGCTTCTGCACGCTTGAGTTCGGCCCGTTTCTCGGCGACCCAGTCAGCGCGGCTTTGCAGGAAGGCCAGCGCTTCCCGGCGCGAGACGCGGTGCGGGATGACCAGGCGGACGCGGTCCGGACTGTGCACTTCGATGCGCAGACGACGGGCGCGGTTGCTCACCACTTCCTCAACGGCAAGGCCTTCGGAGAAGAGGTCGAACTGCTGGGCCGGGTCGGGCTTGGTCATGAAATCGTCACGGGTGTAGAAAGGCACGAGCGGACGGGGTTCCTGGTCCCGTCATCACCGGCTTATCCACAGCTTGTGCCCGCTGTCCGGGGATAACTTGCACACTCATTCGAAACGGACGCCGATCTTCTCGAGCACGCCATCGAGGGCATCGAGGGAATGGAAGCGGATGCGAATCTCGCCGCGGCCATCGGTGTGCATCTCCACTTCGGTGTGCGTGCCGAGGTGATCCGCAAGGCTGCGCTCCATACGCAGCCAGTCGGCCGACTTGGCGGCGGGCGCGGCGACTGCGGTGCCCCGGCGGTGCAGGGCGATCTGGCGTTCCAGCTGACGTACCGACCAGCCCTGCACACGACATTCGCCCAGCCATGCCGGCTGGTCCTGCGTGGGCACACCGGCCAGGGCCTTGGCGTGGCCGGTGGACAGTTCGCCGCGATCGACGGCCTGCTGCACGGCGGGCGCCAGCGCCAGCAGACGGAGAAAGTTGCTGACGTATTCGCGTGACTTGCCGATGCGCTGACCGACTTCCTCGTGGGTCAAGCCGTGCAGGGCTGCCAGTCGCCGCAGGCCATGCGCGGTTTCCATCGGTGAGAGCGATTCCCGCTGCAGGTTCTCCACCAGGCCCAGCACGAAGGCTTCATCGTCGCTGAGATCGTTGCGGATCACGGCGGGGATCTCGTGCAGGCCCGCGGCCTGCGCAGCACGCCAGCGGCGCTCGCCGGCCAGCAGCTCGTATTCCCGGCCCAGCTGTCTCAGCACGACCGGTTGCACCACGCCACTGGCGCGCACGCTCTCGGTCAACTCGTGCAGCGCCTGTGCGTCAAAGTGGCGGCGTGCCTGTTGCTGACCCGGGCGGATCAGGTCGATGGGGACCGTTCGCTGGGCGGCGGCAGGCAGGGCAGGGTGGGGCATGGACGCAACTATGGAACAATATGGCCCAAGACGGGTACATGAGCGCATGATGGAAGAACAGTTTAGAGCCATCCTGGAGGCGGTTGGCGAGGATCCCGACCGGGAAGGGCTGCAGAAGACCCCTCATCGCGCGGCACAGGCCATGGCGTTCCTGACGCGCGGGTACCAACAGGACATCCCGGCGCTGGTCAACGGTGCGATCTTCGAGTCGGCCAACGAGGAGATGGTGATCGTCCGTGATATCGAGCTGTACTCGATGTGCGAACATCATCTGCTGCCGTTCTTCGGCCGGGCCCATGTGGCCTACCTGCCCGCCGGCAAGGTCATCGGACTGTCGAAAATCCCCCGTATCGTGGATGCCTTCGCGCGGCGGCTGCAGATACAGGAGAATCTCACCACGCAGATTGCCGACTGTATCCTGGGGGCGACGGATGCCCGGGGTGTGGCCGTGGTGATCGAGGCGCGCCACATGTGCGCGATGATGCGGGGTGTGGAGAAGCAGCACGCCAGCATGATCACCTCGATGATGCTGGGCGCGTTCCGCGAGGATCCGCGCACCCGTCAGGAGTTTCTGCAACTGATTCACGCACCCCGTGGATCGATGAGCTAGGGACGGCATCCAGACCCCCGCAGGACGACGTACTGGGGGTACAGTTCTGAGTGATTGAAGGAGCACGATGACCGGCCTTGCACCCCCCGCCCGTTTCGGTACGCCCGACCAGATCGATGTGCTGGTTGCGATGGAACCGTTCGTCCGCGAGCAGATGCAACAGCATGTCGCCCGCCGCAAGCTGTGGTTCCCCAACGACCTGCTGCCGGCGGATGCGCTGATGCCGGCGGGTGCGGAGGATGAGCGGGTGGCACTTCGCGAGGCGGCGCGGGGCGTGCCCGATGCCGCGCGCATCGCGCTGGCGCTGAACCTGCTCACCGAAGAAGGCTTGCCGCACTTTCACCGTCTGATCGCCACCCACCTCGGCAACGAGTCGGTGTGGCGCGAGTGGAACAACGTCTGGACCGCCGAGGAAGACCGACACGGCTGCCTGCTGCGCGACTACGTGCGCGATTCCCGCCTGTTCAACATGGGGGTGCTGGAGCAGCAGCAGTTCGCCTACATCGCGGCCGGCTTCGACCCCGACTGGCAGCGTGACCCGTATCGTTTGCTGGCCTACACCTCCCTACAGGAGAAGGCGACGCAGATCAGCCATGCCAACACCGGGCGCCTGTGCGCCGGTATCGAGCCCATGGCGCAGCGGGTGCTGGCCCATCTGGCGGGCGACGAAGGGCGCCATTACCTGTTCTACCGCGCCTGCTTCGGTGAGATTCTGGCGCGCGATCCCAACCGGGCCCTGGAGTCGCTGCTGAAGGTGACCCTGGGCTTTGCCATGCCAGGGCATGCGATGCCCGGCTTCGATGACATGAGCGACCTGGTGCGCCGCGCCGACATCTTCGGCACCCGGCAGTACGTCGGCATCGTCGAGGAGCTGTGGGCGTTCTGGAATATCGGCGGGCTGGTGGGGCTGTCGGCCGAGGGGCGTCAGGCCCAGGACAAGCTGATGGCGGTGCCGGCGCGTCTGCAGCGGCTCGCCGAATATGCCGAGCGCAAGGAAAAGCCACGTCATTTCCGCTTTGAGGTGCTGGACGGGCGGGAGCTGACCCTTTGACGCGGCTGGCGGGACAGCGGATTGCCATCACCGGTGCCGGCAGTGGACTGGGTCGTGCGATCGCGCTTGCCTTTGCCCGGCGGGGCTGGCGTATCGCGGTCAGTGATCGCGATCTGCAAGGCGCCCAGGACACCCTGACTCAGGTCCAGGCTGCCGGCGGACAGGGGTTCGTTCAGGCACTCGACGTCACCCGCGAGGCCGATTTCGCTGTGCTGGCGGAGCGACTTCAGGCCGAATGGGGCGGGGTGGATGTGCTGATCAACAATGCCGGTGTCGCGACCGCCGGCACGGTCATCGACAGCCCGTTGGCCCAGTGGCAGTGGGTGCTCGACATCAACCTGCTGGGCTGCGTGCGCGGCAGCCGGGTGCTGGCACCGTTGCTGGCGGCGCAGCGCGACGGCCATATCGTCAACGTCGCCTCGTTTGCCGGCATTGCCAATCCACCGGCGATGGCCAGCTACAACGTCGCCAAGGCAGGCGTGATCTCGCTGTCGGAGACGCTGCGCGCCGAGATGGCGCCGTTCGATGTCGGTGTCAGCGTGGCCTGTCCGGCGTTCTTCAAGACCCGCCTGATGGAAACCTCGCAAGCGCAGGCGCAGGAAACCGCTGCAGAGGACGCCGCCGATGCGCCGGCGCCGCAGATGGGCAAGATCGTCGGCAAGCTGATGGACAAGGCCTCCGTGACCGCGGAAGACGTCGCCGAGGATATTGCCCGGGCTGTCCTCGGCAATCGGTTCCTGGTCATCACGCATCCGGATGCGCGGCGGCAGTATCACCTCAAGCGGCTGGCGCCGGAAATGTTTTTTGCCATGGTGCGGCGTTCCACCGCCGCGTTTCTGAGCCGCCGCTGATGGCCTTGTTGCGTCGCCGCCGCAAGACCCCAGCTTCCGCAGTGGCGGAGGGGCAGCGCAGCTGGACCGCCGAGCTGCCGGGACCGGGTGACGAGCCACTGCTGCGGCTGGAGCTCGAACAGGATTTCCGCCCCGAGGGGGACGGCGAGCGGGTGCATCTACGGCTGCGGCTGCAGACACGGTTCAGCCAGTTGCAGCCCGCGCTGGCGGCGCGACGCGCGCCCACCTTGGAAGCCCTGCCGGGGCCTGAAGTCGCGCGCCCTGTGCGTGCGCTGGCGCGTCGGGCGCTCGCGGCGCCCCTGGTGCAGCGCCTGGCCGCGCCACTGCTGCGGTACGACCTCAACACCCTGCTTGACGTGCAGGCTTCCACCGCCTCGCTGGCACAGGGCAGTCGTGCCTTGATGCCGGCGCCGGAGCGTCTTGCTGCGGTCGGTATCCAGCCCGATCTGTCGCCGTCGGCGCCGCCGGTGCAGAGCTGGATGGCCGAGCGTCCCGACGGGCTGTTGCAGGTCACCCTGCTGCGTTTTGATCGCGACCAGCTGGCGCGTCGCCTGCGCCAACGCCTGGCCGATGCCCCGTTTGCCATCAGTGCCGCGCTGATCCAGACCCTGGAACGTCGCTGATGCGTCCGGCATGAGCCCGGAGCGCCGGCGCGACATCCTGCGCATCAGCCTGCCCATCCTGGGGGGCATGACTTCGCAGAACCTGCTGAACCTGGTGGATGCCTGGATGGTGGGCAGTCTCGGCGCGACGGCCCTGGCGGCGGTCGGCCTCGCCGGTTTCCTCAACTTCATGGCGGTGGCGGCGCTTGCCGGCTTCTCCTCTGCAGTGCAGGCGCTGGTGGCGCGCCGTGCCGGTGCCGGGGAGGTGACAACGCTGGCCGAGCCGCTCAACGGCGCGCTGCTGCTGTCGCTGATGCTGGGGGTGCCGCTGGCGGTGCTCGGAATCGCGGCGGCACCCGCACTGTTTGCCGCCCTCAACCCCGATCCGGCGGTGGCGGCCGAGGGCACCCCCTATCTGCAGTGGCGTCTGTTGGGGGTGATGGCGGTGGGCATGAACTTCGCGTTCCGGGGGTACTGGAGCGCCATCAAGCAGACCCGCGTCTACATGATGACCCTGGTGGGCATGCACACGCTCAACGTGATCATCAGCTACTGCCTGATACACGGTCTTCTGGGGCTGCCGGAGATGGGCGCCGCCGGTGCCGGTCTGGGCACCACCATCTCACTGTATTGCGGCACGGCCTATTACGGCTTTCATGCCATGCGCCACGCGCGTGCCCAGGGCTTTCTCGCCACCCGACCGCCGCGCGAGGGCTTTGTCAGCCTGCTGCGGCTGGGCGTGCCCAGCGCCTTGCAGCAGCTGTTGTTCAGCGGCGGATTCACCGCATTGTTCTGGATGATCGGTCTGGTCGGCACCCGCGAACTGGCGGTGGCCCATGTGCTGATCACCATCACCCTGACGATCGTGCTGCCCAGCGTGGCCTTCGGCATTGCCGCGGCAACGCTGGCCGGGCAGGCCCTGGGGCGGGGCGACCCCGAGGACGCCCATCGTGCGGCCTGGGACACGTTCCGCGTCGCCCTGTGGTTGTTCCTGCTGACCGGCGCGCCGATGGTGCTGGTGCCCGAGTGGCTGCTGGGCGTGTTCATCGATGATCCCGCTGCCATTGCGCTGGGCCATCTGCCCCTGCAGCTCATCGGGCTCATGATGGCGCTCGATGGGCTGGGCATCATCCTCATGCAGGCGCTGCTTGGTGTCGGCGCCAGCCAGTTGGTGATGGTGGTGTCCACCGTATTCCAGTGGGGCCTGTTTCTGCCGGTGGTGTGGTGGCTCGGGCCGGTGTCCGGCCTGGGACTGACCGCGATCTGGGTCGCCATGGGGGTGTATCGGCTGGGGCAGGCGGGGGTGTTCGTCTGGGCCTGGCAGCGCCGTCGCTGGGTGTCGATCCGGCTCTAGTGTCCTGTCCCGGAAGTTCGCATGCGAGCTCGCGGGCCTTTTTCGCGCCTGGCCGCGTTGCTCCTCCTCGCCATAGTTCGACGATGACGCGTCGTCGCGCCTTGCCAGACGCGAAAAATCCTGGCGCGATCTCATCAAGGAATTTCTGGGACAGGACACTAGGGCCTATTCGCAGATCAGCGAAAAGCCCTCGGCCACCGACATCCGCAGGCACCTGAGCGGGCGCGCCTGCCCGGTTTCGAGGTACTGCGCCACGGCCCGCTCCAGGTCCGTCGCAGGGTCGGCCCCGGAGCCCGGGGGCAACGGCTGTCGCAACACGATGCGGGCCGGTGCATTGCCCTCGCGGCAGATGTCCACGAGCGCCGGTGTGCGTACCGCCGTGCCGTCAGGCCAGACCGCCGCAAATCCCGCCACCCGGAAACAGCCCCGCTCACGATAGTCGGTCGGCAACTCGTCGGCGTCGTAATAGATTGCAGCGGGTGCCGCATGCAGGGTGCGGTCGGTCCCCAACTCCAGCACCATGGCCCCTTCGGGCTCGGCCTCCACCACCACGCCGACCGGGCGCTGCGGCGCCAGCGCGCACGCGGCCAGACTCAAGATCAGGCCGATCCCCATCACCTTGTGCATCATCCACTCCCGCACTCGTCGATCCGTCCAGACTGTGCAAGAAGCATGACGCGCTCAAGAAAAACGGGCCACCCCCTGCCCGGGGGTGGCCCGCGATGGAAGCTGCAACCGATCAGCGCCGCAGGCCGGCCGCAGTCTCCGCCTGCTGCAGGGCGGCAATGCGCTCCTCCAGCGGCGGGTGGGTGGAAAACAGCTTGCGCACCCCGCCGGAAATGCCGAAGGCGGCCATCTGCTCCGGCAACGTCGACTGGCCGTGGGCACCCTTCAGGCGTTCCAGGGCTGCAATCATCTTGCGACGACCCGCCAAATGCGCCCCACCGGCGTCCGCCCGGAACTCGCGCTGCCGCGAGAACCAGGCCACCACCGCCGAGGCGAGGATGCCGAACACGATCTGCAGCACCAGCACCGAGATGAAATAGCCCGGTCCGTAGCCTCGTTCGGTCTTGAACACCGCACGATCCAGCACATGTCCGATCACCCGCGACAGGAACATCACGAAGGTGTTGAGCACCCCCTGGATCAGGGTCAGGGTCACCATGTCGCCATTGGCGACGTGTGCCACCTCGTGGCCCAGCACCGCCTCCACCTCGTCCTGCGTCATGTTGCGCAGCAGGCCGGTGGACACCGCCACCAGGGCCTTGTTCTTGTTGGCGCCGGTGGCAAAGGCATTGGGTTCGGGCGCGTCATACACCGCCACATCCGGCATGCCGATACCGGCCGCCTGCGCCTGCCGGCGTACGGTGTTCATCAACCACATCTCCATGCTGTTGCGGGGCTGTTCGATCACCTGCGCCCCGGTGGTCTTCAGCGCAATCCATTTCGACATCGCCAGCGAGATGAACGAACCACCAAAACCGAAGATGGCGCAGAACACCAGCAGCTGGTTGAGATTGAGGGAACCGTCTGCCTCCAGAAAGCGGTCAACCCCCAGCAGGCGGGCCACCACCGACAGCACCAGGATGACGGCGATGTTGGTCAGCAGGAACAGGGCAATGCGTTTCATGGCGTATTTGGCTGTGAACGTCCGGATGGACAGGAGGAATATTGGGCTATCAGACCGCGAACTCAAGTCCCGGGTTCACCCTATCGACGCTCGCCCCCGCGTCACTCGATCCCCATCCCGTCCACCCGCTGAAAGCCCCGCGGCAGATGGCTGCCCCGGCTGGCCCGGGCACCACTGTAGCCCGCCAGGTCCGCCGGCTTCAGCGTCAGGGTGCGCTTGCCACAGCTGAGCACCAGCGCGGCGTCGGCGGGCAGCACACAGCTCGCCAGGATGCGGTCCTGCCCTTTCAGCGTGACCAGCTTGTTGCCCTTGCCCTTGGGCAACTCGGGCAGCTCCGCCACCGGGAACAGCAGCAGGCGCCCCTCGGCGGTGGTGATGGCCAGTTGCAGCCCGTCACCGCTCACCCGTGCCGGCCGCAACAGACCCGCGCCCTTGGCCACGGTGATGGCCGCCTTGCCCGCGCGATTGCGGCCTTGCAGGCTTTCCAGGGTCACCACGAAGCCGTAGCCCTCGGTGGAGCCGACCACGTAGCGGTCACCGGCATCGCCCAGCATCATCGCCACGATCTTGCCGCCGTCCTGCAGGTCCAGCCGGGTGGTCACCGGCTCCCCCTGACTGCGGGCCGACGGCAGCTCGCGCGGGTTCAGCGTATAGGCGCGGCCGTTGTCATCCACCAGGATCAGCAGCTGGTTGGTCTTGCCGGTGCAGTGCAGTCCGTATTCGTCGCCGGCCTTGTATGACAGTGCCTCGGGGTCCAGATCGTGGCCCTTGCCGGCGCGGATCCAGCCCGCCTTGGACAGCACCACGGTGATGGGCTCGGCCGGCAGGATCGCCTCGGCCGACATCGCCTGCGCCGGCGGCGCGGCATTGAGCGCGCAGCGGCGGTCATCACCGTACTTCTCGGCGTCCTCGCGGATCTCCTGGGCAATCAGCTTCTTCAGCGCGGCATCGTCACCCAGCAGGCGCTCCAGCTCGGCGCGCTCGGTTTCGAGTGCGTCCTGCTCGCCCTTGATCTTCATCTCCTCCAGTCGCGCCAATTGCCGCAACTTGGTGTCGAGAATGTAGTCCGCCTGGCGCTCCGACAGCGCGAAGGTGCGCATCAGCACGGCCTTGGGCTCGTCCTCCTGACGGATGATGCGGATCACCTCGTCGAGGTTGAGGAAGGCGATCAGCAGGCCTTCCAACAGGTGCAGGCGGTCGTTGACCTTGGCCAGCCGGTGGTTGAGTCGCCGGGTCACCGTGGCAAAGCGGTAGTCCAGCCACTCGACCAGGATCTCCCGCAGGTTCTTGACCTTGGGGCGACCGTCCAGGCCGATCATGTTGAGGTTGACCCGGTAGCTCTTCTCCAGGTCGGTGGTGGCAAACAGATGCGCCATCAGCTGCGGCACATCCACCCGGTTGGAGCGCGGCACGATGACGATGCGCACCGGGCTTTCGTGGTCGGACTCGTCGCGCAGGTCCTCCACCAGCGGCAGCTTCTTGGCGCGCATCTGGTCGGCGATCTGTTCCTGCACCTTGGCGCCGGAGACCTGATGCGGCAGGGCGGTGATGATGATGTTGCCGGTATCGGCCTCGCGCTCCCACACCGCACGGGCCCGCACCTGGCCGTTGCCGGTGCGGTAGAGCTTGAGCAGATCGGCGGACTCCGACACGATCTCACAGCCGGTCGGGTAGTCCGGCGCCGGCACGAAGCCCATCAGGGTTTCGATCTCCGCGCCCGGATGCTTCAGCAGGTGAATGCAGGCCTTCGCCAGCTCGCGCAGGTTGTGCGGCGGAATGTCCGTCGCCATGCCCACGGCAATGCCGGTGGTGCCGTTGACCAGGATGTTGGGCAGGCGCGCCGGCAACAACTTCGGCTCATCCAGCGTGCCGTCGAAGTTGGGCACCCAGTCGGCGGTGCCGCTGCCCAGTTCCGCCAGCAGGGTCGCGGCGTACGGCGTCAGGCGCGACTCGGTGTAGCGCATCGCGGCGAAACTCTTGGGGTCGTCCGGCGAGCCCCAGTTGCCCTGCCCGTCCACCAGCGGATAGCGGTAGGCGAAAGGCTGCGCCATGGTCACCATCGCCTCGTAACAGGCAGTGTCCCCGTGCGGATGGAACTTGCCGAGCACGTCGCCCACGGTGCGCGCGGACTTCTTGTACTTGGCGCCCGCCGACAGCCCCAGCTCGCTCATCGCATAGACGATGCGCCGCTGCACCGGCTTGAGGCCATCGGCCACATGCGGCAGCGCCCGGTCCAGCACCACGTACATCGAGTAGTCGAGATACGCCTTTTCAGCAAAAACGCTCAGCGGCAGGCGTTCGGTTTCAATCAAGTCGGTCATCGTCGCTTACACCTCGGCCCGGTTGCCTTCGCGTTCCAGCCAGTCCTTGCGGTCGCCGGCGCGTTTCTTGTTGAGCAGCATGTCGACGGTCTGGTCGGACTGCCCCTCATCCAGCGTCAGCTGCACCAGCCGGCGGGTGTCCCGCGCCATGGTGGTTTCGCGCAGCTGCAAGGGGTTCATCTCACCCAGGCCCTTGAAGCGGGTGACGCTCAGCTTGGTGCGCGGCTGTTCGGCCTGCAGGCGGTCGAGAATGCCGTCGCGCTCCGCAGCGTCCAGGGCATAGAACACCTGCTTGCCGGCATCCACCCGGTACAGCGGCGGCATGGCGATGTAGATATGCCCCGCCTCCACCAGCGGCCGGTAATGGCGCAGAAACAGCGCACACAGCAGGGTGGCGATGTGCAGCCCGTCGGAGTCGGCATCGGCCAGCACACAGATCTTGCCGTAGCGCAGCTGCGACAGATCGGCGCTGCCCGGGTCGACACCGATGGCCACCGAGATATCGTGAATCTCCTGGCTGGCGAGGGCCTCGCCGGCATCGCACTCCCAGGTGTTGAGGATCTTGCCGCGCAGCGGCATCACTGCCTGGGTGTCGCGATCCCGCGCCTGCTTGGCGGAGCCCCCGGCGGAATCGCCTTCCACCAGGAACAGCTCGGTCTGGTTGAGGTCGGTCGACACGCAGTCCGCCAGCTTGCCCGGCAGCGCCGGCCCGCTGGTCACCTTCTTGCGCACCACCTGCCGGCTCTGCTTGAGGCGCGCGCTGGCATTGGCGATCACCCATTGGGCGATCTGCTCGCCCTCGTTGGGGTGCTGGTTCAGCCACAGACCGAAGGCATCGTGAATCACGCCCGAGACGAAGGCGGCGGTCTCGCGCGAGGACAGGCGCTCCTTGGTCTGCCCGGCGAACTGCGGGTCGTGCATCTTGGTCGACAGCACATACTGGCAGCCCGCCCACACGTCGTCCGGCGTCAGCTTGAGCCCGCGCGGCAGCAGGTTGCGGAACTCGCAGAACTCGCGCAGCGCCTCGGTGAGGCCGGTCCGCAGGCCGTTGACGTGGGTCCCGCCCTGCGCAGTCGGAATCAGGTTGACGTAGCTCTCGGCCACGGGATCACTGCCGCCAGGCGTCCACACCAGCGCCCACTCGCACTCTTCGCGGGCCGCCTTGAGGCTGCCGGTGAATGGATCCGCTGGCAGCGTTTCCGCCCCCTGCAGGGCATCCTGGAGGTAGTCCACCAGGCCGTTCTCGTACTGCCAAACGGTCTGTTCACCATGACCGCGGTCGTCCAGCGTCACCTTCAGGTTCGGGCACAGCACCGCCTTGGCCCGCAACACCTGCTTGAGCCGCGGCAGGCTGAACCTGGGGCTGTCGAAATACTGCGGGTCGGGCCAGAACCGCAGCGTGGTGCCGGTGCGGCGCTGCCCCACCGTCCCCACCTCACGCAGTTCCTCGACCTTGTTGCCACCCGCGAAATCGATGGCCCATTGCTTGCCGCCCCGGAACACGTTCACCGTGGTACGGGTGGACAGCGCGTTCACCACCGACACGCCGACCCCGTGCAGACCGCCGGAGAAGTTGTACATCTTGTTGGAGAATTTGGCCCCGGAATGCAGCTTGGTGAGGATCAGCTCCACCCCGCTTACCTGATGCTCGGGGTGGATGTCCACCGGCATGCCGCGACCGTCGTCGGCCACCTCCAGCGAACCGTCCTCGAACACGGTGACCGTGATGGCCTTGCAGTGGCCCGCCAGCGCCTCGTCGACCGCGTTGTCGATCACCTCCTGCGCAAGATGATTGGGCCGCTGAGTATCGGTATACATCCCGGGCCGCTTGCGGACGGGATCCAAACCTTGAAGAACTTCAATCGCTTGCGCGCTGTATTGGGAGGCGTCGGTCATGCGCTGGGGCTAAATTTCGGAGCGGGCGGAGGCTACGGGATACGCCTGCGGCGGGCAAGCAGCAACTTGCCCACGGGCCACCCGTGGCGCTACGGTGCGGGAACGTTCAGCGCCGCAGCGGCGCCCAGGCGCCCTCGACGCGGTTCCCGGCCGCGCCCCTGGCAGCGTGCGGCCCTGACACTCAGGAGGTCCGTCATGTCCGACCACCGCCGCGCCACCGTTCTCGACCCCGCCCGACGCGAGGTCCGCCCCCGCAAGCCCGACCCGGCCGATGCCACCCTGAGCCGGCTGCTGCAGCGGGCCGACGTCCGGCTCAACGGGCCGCGTCCCTGCGACATGCAGGTCCATCACCGGCAGACCGCCCGCCGCATCCTCGCCCAGGGCAGTCTCGGCCTCGGCGAGAGCTACATGGAGGGATGGTGGGATGCCGAGCAACTCGACGAACTGATCCATCGGGTACTGACGGCGCGGCTCGACCAGACCGTGCGCAATCCCGCTCTGGTCTGGGCCGGCCTGCGGGCACGGGCCTTCAACCTGCAGAACGCGGCCCGCGCCTGGATGGTGGGGCAGCAGCACTACGACCTCGGCAACGATTTCTTTGCCGCCATGCTGGACCCGTCCATGGCCTACTCCTGCGGCTACTGGGCCGAGGCCAACACCCTGGCCGACGCCCAGTTCGACAAACTCGACCTGGTGTGCCGGAAGCTGGGCCTGCAACCCGGCATGCGGCTGCTCGATATCGGCTGCGGATGGGGCAGCCTCATGCACCATGCCGCCACCCACTACGGCGTGGAATGCGTGGGCCTGACCGTATCCCGCGAGCAGGCCGCTTTCGGTGCCGAGCGCTGCGCCGGCCTGCCGGTGCACTTCGAACTGGCCGACTACCGCAGTTTCAACGCCAACGGCGCCCGCCGCTTTGATCGCATCGCCTCCATCGGCATGTTCGAGCACGTTGGCAGCAAGAACTATCCCGCCTTCTTCGCCCTGGTCGACCGCAGCCTGCCCCCCGACGGCCTGATGCTGCTGCATACCATCGGCAAGACCCACCACCGCGACACCACCGACCCGTGGATCGACCGCTACATCTTCCGCAATGGCCAGCTGCCGCTGCTGGGGCAGATCAGCGACGCCGCCGACCCCCGCTTCATCATCGAGGATGTCCACAACTTCGGCGCCGACTACGACCGCACGCTGATGGCCTGGTATCGCAACTTCCACCGCGCCTGGCCCCGCTTCGCCGGTCAGTATGGCGACCGCTTCTACCGCATGTGGCGGTATTACCTGCTGGCCTGCGCCGGCGCCTTCCGCGCCCGCACACTGCAACTGTGGCAACTGGTGATCTCCCCCCGCGGCGTTCCGGGCGGCTATCGTCGCCCGTTGCGTTGAGGCGCGCCCGCTACACTATGGGCCTCACTTGAGCCCGAGACCCCGATGGCGCGTGATCGCTCGCTGTCCATCCGCATGGCCACGCACGCGGATATTCCGGCCATTCGCCGATTGATGAAGAAGGCCTACCCCAACATGGGGGGCTACAGTCGCGACCAGCTGCGGGGCCAACTCAATCACTTTCCCGAAGGTCACATGGTGGCCGAACTGGACGGTCATGTTGCCGGCTACAGCGCCTCCATCATCGTCACTGCTGACGAGGCCCTGCGCCCGCACACCTGGAGCGAAATCACCGGCAACGGCTTTGGCTCCACCCATGATCCTGACGGGGATTATCTTTACGGCTACGAAGTGGCGGTGGATCCCGCGTTCCGTCAGCGGCGTCTGGCCGAACGGCTCTATGCCGCCCGCCGCAAACTGTGCGTGGCGATGGGCCTGGAAGGCATCGTCTTCGGAGGGCGCATGCCGGGCTTTGCCCGTCGCGCCCGCAAGCTGGGGGACCACGCCGCCTACTGTCGCGAGGTGATGGAAGGCCGGCTGCGGGATCCCGTGATGAACTTTCAGCTTCGTCAGGGCTTCGAGTTCATCGGGCTGCTGCCCAACTACCTGAAATCGGATGTCGACTCCGGCTGCGCCGCCACTCACATGCGCTGGCGCAACCCGCAGGAACGCAGCGACGTGGTGCGGGCCCACTCGGCGCCGGACCGTGGACCGTCCACCGTGCGGGTGGCCACCGTCCAGTACCTGCAGCGTGCCATCAACTCCTTTGAAGAGTTCGCCGATATCGTCCGCTACTTCGTCGACACGGTGGCCGATTACAAGTGCGACTTCGTGGTGTTCCCCGAATACTTTGCACTACAGCTGCTGTCCATCGAGAACACCCCGCAAAAACCGCGCGAGGCCGCACTCAAGCTGGCGGAGTACAACGACCGCCTGGAAACCCTGTTCCACGACATGGCGCTGCGCTACAACGTCAACATCATCGGCGGATCGCATCCCGCGGTGCAGGCAGACGGGCGTCTGCTCAACCTGGCCCATGTGTTTCTGCGCGATGGCTCGGTCTACGAGCAGCCCAAGATTCACCCCACCCCCTCCGAGCGCTACTGGTGGCAGGTGGAGGGCGGCGACTACGTACGCGCCATCCAGACCGATTGCGGCACCATCGGCGTGCTGGTCTGCTACGACAGCGAATTCCCCGAACTCACCCGGCACCTGGTGGACCAGGGCGCCGACATCCTGTTCGTGCCCTACTCCACCGAGGAGCGCAACGGCCACTTACGGGTGCGCTACTGCGCCCATGCCCGCGCCGTAGAGAACCAGATCTACGTGGTCACCTCCGGCAACACCGGCAACCTGCCGCGGCACCACAACATGGACATCCACTACGCGCAGAGCGCCATCATCACGCCCTGTGACTTCCCGTTCGGTCGCGACGGCGTGGCGGCCGATACCACGCCCAATGTCGAAATGATCGCCTTCGCCGACCTTGACCTGGCCGCCCTGGCCACGGCACGAGCCCATGGAACCGTGCAGAATCTCAAGGACCGTCGCCACGAACTCTATGCCGTGCAGTGGCGCGGCAAGTCCGCTCCCTGAGGCCCCATGCCCAAGACCGAAGCCGCCAGCCCCGACCCCGTCAGCCAGTTCGAGGACGCCATGAAGGCGCTGGAAACCCTGGTCCAGCAACTCGAGCAGGGCGACCTGCCGCTGGAGAAGGCCCTGGAAGTATTCGAGCGTGGCATGGCCCTGTCACAGCAGTGCAAGCATGCGCTGGAGACTGCCACCCAGCGGGTGGAAACCGTGATGGCACGGCAGAACGACGGCGAATGAGGCTTTCCCTCGACGCCGACCGCGCCCGGCTGGCGGCGCGGCTGGACGCGGTCTTACCCACCGCCGATACCCATCCGGTGCGCCTGCACCAGGCCATGCGCTATGCCTGCGAGGGCGGCAAGCGGCTGCGCGCGCTGCTGGTCTACGCCACCGCCCGCTGCCTGGGCCTGCCCCTGGAACGTGCCGACGCCAGCGCCTGTGCCGTGGAGCTGATCCACGCCTACTCGCTGGTCCACGACGATCTGCCGGCCATGGATGACGACGACCTCCGTCGCGGCCGCCCCACCGTGCACCGGCAGTACGACGAGGCCACCGCCATCCTGGTCGGCGATGCCCTTGGCACCCTGGCGTTCGAGGTGCTGGCTGCGGATGACACCGTCGCCGCCGCCATCCGCGCCGAACTGGTGCTGCGCCTGACCCGCGCCTCCGGCTCGGTCGGGATGGTCGGCGGGCAGGCGCTGGACCTTGCTGCTGAGGGTGCAGCGCCCGGCAGCGTCGACCTGTCCGCCCTGCAGGACTTGCACCAACGCAAGACCGGCGCACTGATCGCCGCCAGCGTGGCCCTACCGGTGACCATCGCCGCGCCGCCGGCCGTCGTGGCCGAGCCCCTCTACCGCTGCGGCGAAGCCCTGGGACTGGCCTACCAGATCCAGGATGACATCCTGGACGTCGAGGCCAGCAGCGAAACCCTCGGCAAGACCGCCGGCAAGGACCAGCGCAGCGGCAAGTCCACCTACGTCAGCCTGCTCGGCCTTGAGGGCGCGCGCAACGCCGCGCATGAGGTCTTCGCCCGCGCCCACACCGCATTGGCCGAAGTGCCGAATGCCGCGCCGTTGACGGCCATGATCCAGCTGATGGCGGACCGGCAACATTGAACCTGTCCGCTGTTCAGCCGAACGCCAGCCCGCATCCGTCATAATGCCGACATGAGTGACATTCCCGGTTACGCCCTGCTCGGGCGCGTCAATACACCCGCCGACCTGCGCGCCCTGCAGGCAGCGGAACTGCCCGCGCTGGCCACCGAGCTGCGGCGCCATCTGATCGAAACCCTGGGCCGTATCGGCGGGCACTTTGCCGCCAACCTCGGCACGGTCGAGCTCACCATCGCCCTGCACCGCTGCTTCAACACCCCGGAAGACCGCCTGGTCTGGGATGTGGGGCACCAGGCCTATCCGCACAAGATGCTCACCGGCCGCCGTGCGCGCCTGGAAACCATCCGCCGCTTCGAAGGGTTGGCGCCGTTCTGTCATCGCGAGGAAAGCGAGTACGACACCTTCGGCGTCGGCCACTCCTCCACCAGCATTTCCGCCGCCGTCGGCATGGCCGCCGCCGCCCGCCTGAAAGGCGAGGACCGCCGGGCCGTGGCCATCATCGGCGATGGCGGCATGACCGCCGGCATGGCCTTCGAGGCGCTCAATCACGCCGGTCACCTCGGCCTGGATCTCATCGTCGTCTACAACGACAACGACATGTCCATCTCCGAGAACGTCGGGGGCCTGCGCAACCAGACCGCGCGCCTGGTGCAGAAACTGGGTCTGGTCAGCCCGCACCTCAAGCGTCTGCCGCAGGACGCCGAGGACAATGTGGCCCATCTCGATGATCCGGGCGCCCTGTTCCGCACCTTCGGCCTCCACTATCACGGCCCTGTCGACGGTCACGACCTTGGCGCACTGACCGCCGCGTTCGACCGCCTCAAGACCCAGCGCGGCCCCCAGCTGCTGCACGTGCTCACCGTCAAGGGCAAGGGCTTCGACGCCGCCGAACTGGACCCCATCAAGTACCACGGCGTCACCCAGTTCGACCCCGTGACCGGCGAGTTCCCGCGCAAGAAGAGCGGGGGCGGCAGCCCCGCCTACACCCAGGTCTTCGGTGACTGGCTGTGCCAGCAGGCGGAGCGCGATCCCAGCGTGGTCGCCATCACCCCCGCCATGCGCGAGGGCTCGGGGCTGGTGGCCTATGCCGACCGTTTCCCTGACCGCTACTTCGATGTCGGCATCGCCGAACAGCATGCCGTCACGCTCGCCGCCGGTCTCGCCTGCGAGGGCCTGAAGCCCGTCTGTGCCATCTACTCCACCTTCCTGCAGCGCGGCTACGACCAGCTCATTCACGATGTGGCCCTGCAGAACCTTCCGGTGCTGTTCGCCATCGATCGCGGTGGCCTGGTGGGCGCTGATGGCGCCACCCATCACGGCGCCTTCGACCACGCCTACCTGCGCTGCATTCCCAACATGGTGGTCATGGCGCCCAGCAACGAGGTCGAGTGCCAGCGCATGCTGCAGACCGGCCTGCAGCACACCGGCCCCAGCGCCGTGCGCTATCCGCGCGGCACCGGCCCCGGCCTCCCGCTGGACGCCGACCCCCGCCCCCTGCCCATCGGCAAGGGCCATATCGTCCGTGAAGCGCTCGGCCGCCGCCGCCCCCGCGTCGCCCTGCTGGCCTTCGGCTGCATGGTCACCCCCGCGCTGGAGGCCGCTGAAATCCTCGATGCCGTAGTGGCCGACATGCGCTTCGTCAAACCCGTCGACACCGAGCTGGTACTGGATCTCGCCCAGGAGAACGACCTGCTGGTCACCCTGGAAGACAACGTCCGCGCTGGCGGCGCCGGCTCCGCCATCAGCGAAGTCCTGGCCGCCCACCATCAGCAGGTTCCCGTCCTCCACCTCGGCCTGCCCGACCAGTTCGTCGAGCACGGCACCCGTGAGGAACTGATGGCCCAATGGGGCCTCGATGCCGCCGGAGTGCTCCGCAGTGTGCAGAAACGATTGCGGGCAAAGGACCTGGACGAGAGCGTGTTGCGGCAGCGGGTGAGCTGACCGCCCGAGGGCGCCGCTCCCTCAACGCCCGTCATGCCCGACTCGATCGGGCATCCAGAACCGACCGTCGCAGCTGGCCCCCGGATCAAGCCCTGGGTGACGCCACCTATCCCGCTCCCGTCATGCCCGACTTGATCGGGCATCCAGAACCGACCGTGGCAGCTGGATGCCGGGCCAGGCACGGGATGACGTCACCTCTTCGTCTGCCGTCATGCCCGCCGCTCCAACCCTAGCGTTCACATCCCTCCGGCTTGGGGGTCTTGCGGAAGTCGTTGGCATAGCGCAGCGGCGTGTTGTCGAGCCGCCGACGGTCCGCTGCCGTCAGGGTGACTTCGGGGAGGGCACTGAGCGGCCCCAGTACAAGGCCGGTGGCAGCTTCGATTTCGGCAATCGGCCGGGCAAAGGTGCTCGGCGCCTCGTCGCCGCAGACGGTCTGCGGGACAACGAAGCCGATCACGTCCTGACGGTCGCCCCGCACCCGCACCCAGATCCGGAAATTGGCCATCGGAATCCGCACGCCGCCCGGCAACCGGGTGTAGGCGTCGTAGACCGGGCCGGCCAGCACCCACAAGCGGTCCGCTCCTTTCAGCCAGAGGTCCAGTTCCGCCATTTCCAGACGCTGCCAGACACCGCGGTTGAGACGTGGCGCCTGCGGCATCAGGTTGCTCATGTGCATGGCCGCGGTCTGTGCGTCGCGCCCCCAGAAACGTGACATGGCGGCATTGGGCGCCAGATGACCCCGATCGTAGCCACTGCCGCGAAAATCCTCGCTGGCCACCGGCCAGAGGGTCCGGGTATCGCGGGTATAACCATCCGGTCGCGGGTCGACGCGGCCGCGATCTGCGTCGGCATCCAGGCGGTAGGACACCCACACGGCCCCGCGCTGCCACTGCGAGTAGCCGATGGTGAAACCGGGGTTCTCCAGCGTCTGGCTCAGCCAGCGGGTCGGCCCGGATGGCAGCTGTGGACACTGTTCGAAACACAGCGCCAGCACTGGCAGCGGCCACCAGAGCAGCAGACCCCACCAGGACTTCACGCGCCTTCGCTCCGCCAGTTGAGCTGCGCCCGCAGCCGCACCACAGTGCCGACGATCAGCAGGCTCGCGCCACTGATGTCAGCGGCCGCAACGGTCGCGGGCAGCGTGGACAGCGTACCTGTCAGCACCTGCTGACTCGGCTGTGTGCCCTCCACCACCAGCGCGCAGGGCCAGTCCGCCGGCAGGCCATGGGTGACGAACGCGGCGCACAGGGCGGGCAAGGTCGACAGCCCCATGTAGACCACCACGGTCTGGCCGGGCCGGGACAGCGTGTCCCAGGGCAGGCTCAGCTGACCATCAGCCTTGGCGTGGCCGGTGACAAAGATGCAGGTCTGCGCATGCTCGCGATGCGTCAGCGGAATGCCGGCATAGGCCGCGCAGCCACTGGCGGCGGTGATGCCCGGCACCACCTGAAACGGGATGCCCTCCGCGGCAAGCTGCTCGATCTCCTCGCCGCCGCGACCGAAGATGAACGGGTCCCCGCCCTTGAGCCGCAGCACCCGCTTGCCCTCGTGGGCAAGCCGCACCAGCTCGGCGTTGATCTCCCCCTGCGGCACCGTGTGCTGGTGCCGGCGCTTGCCCACGAACACCCGCTCGGCATCGCGCCGCACCAGATCGAGAATGGCAGGCGCCACCAGTCGGTCGTAGAGCACCACATCGGCCTGTTGCATCAGGCGCAGGGCGCGGAAAGTCAGTAGATCGGGATCGCCCGGTCCGGCCCCCACCAGATACACCTCACCGGTGCTCACCGGCGAATCGCTTTCCAGCGCCCGCAATGCCTGCTCGGCCGCCGCAGTGTCGCCCCGGTGTACCGCCTCGGGGCCCGCGCTGTCGAGAAACCGCTCCCACAACGCCCGGCGCCGTGCCACCGGCAACGCCGCCTTCAGCCGTTGACGGGCCGCGCCCATGAAACCCGCCAGCGCACCCAGGGAATTCGGCAACTGCGTTTCCAGCTGCTCGCGCAACCGCCGCGCCAGCACGGGGGCCGCGCCGGCGGAGCTGATGGCCAGCAACAGCGGGCTACGATCGACGATGGCGGGCGTGATGAACCGGCTGTGCAGCGGATCATCCACCACATTCACCCACACCCCGGCGGCTTCCGCCGCTGCGGCGACTGTGCGATTGACATCCGCATCATCGGTGGCCGCCACACATAGCCGCATACCGGCCAGCTGCGCGGCGTGAAAATCACGCCCCACGACGATGACGCCGGGCAGTTGGGCAAGCGCCGGGGCGACGGCATGGGCCACGACCCGCAACTCGGCACCCGCCTTGTGCAACAGACGCGCCTTGCGCAAGGCCACCTCGCCTCCGCCGACCAGCAGCACCGGCTGCCCCTGCAGCCGTGCAAACACCGGGAAATACGGCCAATCGGCCATGCACCACCCCTTCGACAAACCCCTGCAGGCCGCAATGCTACTCCAGCCGGGACCGCTCTATACTCTGAGAACTTGCAGGAATAAGACGGGGAGACGCGTATGAAGATCCGGCAGCTCCATTACATCCATGAAGTGGCCCGACGCGGCCTCAACATCACCGCCGCTGCCGAAGCCCTGTTCACTTCCCAGCCCGGCGTTTCCAAGCAGATCCGCCTGTTGGAGGACGAGCTGGGCGTCGACATCTTCGTTCGCAACGGCAAACACCTGTCGGAAGTCACCCCGGCAGGCGCGCGCATTCTGGAATATGCCGCCAGAGTTCTCCATGAAACGGAGAACATCAAAAACGTCGCCCAGGAGTTCAAGGACACCGACCGCGGCGACCTCACCGTTGCCACCACCCACACCCAGGCACGCTACGCGCTGCCCCCGGTGATCACCCGCTTCCGCCAACGCTACCCGAGGGTGGCCCTTCACCTGCATCAGGGCTCACCGCCGCAGATCGCCAAAATGGCCGCTGAAGGCGAAACCGACTTCGCCATCGCCACCGAAGCGCTGGAGCACTTCGAGCAACTGGTGATGCTGCCCTGCTACCGGTGGAACCGCTGCGTACTGGTGCGCCCTGACCACCGGCTGGCCCGCGAATCCAAGCTCACCCTGGCCCGACTGGCCGAACACCCGCTGATCACCTACACCTTCGGGTTCACCGGTCGCTCCAAGCTTGATCAGGCCTTCGCCGCCCACGGCCTGCGCCACGACGTGGTGCTCACCGCCGTGGACGCCGACGTCATCAAGACCTACGTGCGCCTCGGACTGGGTGTGGGCATCGTCGCCGAAATGGCCTACGACCCCGACGCTGACAAAGACCTCGTGCGCCTGCCGGCCGACCACCTGTTCGAATCCAGCGTGACCCACATCGGCTTTCGCCGAGGACTGTTCCTGCGCAGTTACATGCTGGACTTCATCACCACATTTGCCCCCCACCTGTCACGCGAAACGGTGGAGTCGGTTGCCAGCATCTCCGACGCCGAAACCCGCGCGGCAGCGGCCGCCAAACTGCTGCCGAGAGACTTGAAACGCGACGGCTGAAGCACCCGGTGGCCGTCGTCCGGCGGCCCATTGCGACGGTCGGTTCTGGATGCCCGACCAGGTCAGGCATGACGGGAGGTGAGTAGGTAACGTCATCCCGGACTTGATCTGGGATCCAGCTACGACGGCCGGGTTCTGGATGCCCGATCAAGTCAGGCATGACGACAGAAGGACAGGAGACGTCACCCGCAGATCGCTTCCCACAAATCACACCACTCCGGGTTTTGTTGTTCGATCAGAGCGATCTTCCAGGCCCGGGGCCAGCGCTTGAGGCGCTTCTCCCTGGTGACCGCGTTCAGCATATCGTCGTGTGCCTCAACGTAGACCAGGCGGTGCACGCTATAGCGGGTGGTGAACCCCGGGACAACCCGGTTTCGGTGCTCCCAGATGCGCTTTGGGAGATTGGAGGTACACCCAACATAGAGCGTGCCGTTGCGTTTGCTGGCAAGAATATAGACGGCTGGCGCACGGTCCCGCATGGCCTGAGGGTATCGAATATGCCCATTGATGGCTTTTCCAAGCGCCTTGGCGGCCTGATCCACGGTGCAGCTGCGACGGTTGGGTTCTGGATGCCCGATCAAGTCGGGCATGACGGTAGAGGGATAGGAAACGTCATCCCG
>ERZ1023282.90-NODE-90-length-54787-cov-4.697910_pt1 | contig 54787 bp, 47 predicted proteins | sample MGYA00521262_ERZ1023282 | MGnify/ENA primary metagenome ERZ1023282 (study PRJEB32759, sample SAMN07749867) | skin metagenome | biome: transportation; feature: city; material: polyester macromolecule | host: Homo sapiens | place: Hong Kong:KT line | collected... | reverse complement strand
CCGCTTTGGTGGACAAGGCCCGGGCCGCTGTTGCGAACAACGCGTCCAACTGATGCCGGCAGATCAACAAACAGGCAATCCCGGGTTCACCGGGATTGCCAGCCGGGTCATCACGGTCTGGGCTCTCCTTGGCGGCGGTGTACTTTTGGCCGTCGTAGCGGTGAACATGTTGTCCATCATCGGATCCATGTTCGGTAAGCCTTTCCCCGGTGACTTTGAACTGACGGAAATGGGCGTAGCGGTCGCGGTGTTTGCGTTCCTGCCCTATTGCCAGCTGACAGGCGCCAATGTGTCAGCGGATATTTTCACAGCTGGAGCCTCGAAGCGGTTGATCGCGTTCTTTACACTGCTTGGCTCACTGGTTGCGCTTGGATTTGCATCTCTGCTGATCTGGCGCATGTTCCACGGCATGCTCGACCAAAGAGAATACGGTTATACGACCACGATCTTGCAGATCCCACACTGGATGGCGTTTGTTCCGATCCTTGTGTCCCTTGTTTTGCTGGCTCTTGCAGCGCTCGTCACTTTGTTGCGTGACACTTCAGCCCTGTCGAAAGGATAACGATAAATGGCAGACGCTGTTGTTCTCGGCGTGGGCGGGCTCGTCGCGCTTATTATCCTGATTGCGATTCGGATGCCGATTGCCTACGCGATGATCCTGGTCGGCGGCGTCGGAACCATGCTGCTCAACGGCCCGGCGTTGGTCTTCAGCCAGTTGAAGACGTTGGCGTATGGCCAGTTCTCGATCTACGACCTGTCCGTTGTGCCGATGTTTGTGTTGATGGGGGCGATCGCCTCCAAGACGGGTCTTAGCCAGGCGTTGTTCCGGGGGGCAAATGCCTGGCTTGGCTGGCTGCGCGGTGGCACGGCGATGGCGGCAATCGCCGGCTGTGCGGGCTTCGGGGCGGTGTGTGGTTCGTCCCTTGCGACGGCCTCCACCATGGGCAAGGTCGCCTTGCCGGAACTGCGCCGCTACAAGTATTCCGGGGCCCTTGCCACCGGGACACTGGCCGCGGGCGGCGTGCTCGGAATCCTGATCCCGCCCTCTGTTGTCCTGATTATTTACGCAATCATCGTTGAGGCGAACATCGTGACGATGTTCATGGCCGCGTTCCTGCCCGGCCTGCTGGCCGTCGTCCTCTTTTTGCTGACCATTGCGATTTATGTGGCGATCAAGCCAGAGGCTGGCCCGAAAGGCGGTGTGCCCGACCGCCGTGAGTTCATCGAGGCAACGGCCGGAATGATCCCGGTTCTGCTGATCTTCGCTCTTGTGATCGGCGGCATCTATTTCGGCTTTTTCAACCCGACCCCGGCTGCTGCGGCCGGTGTGTTTCTTGTGCTGGTCTTTGGTCTCTTGCAGCGCAAGTTGTCCTGGCCGGATATGCTGGGCGCGCTCAAGGAAACAGCTGCGACCTCCGGTATGATTTATCTGATCATCCTTGGTGCTGAACTTCTAAAGATCTTCATGTCGCGGGTACGCCTGCCTCAGGAAACCGCTGCCTGGATCGCGGGCTCGGGCCTTGAGCCGATGACCGTCCTGATCCTCCTGCTCGTTGCGCTTATCCTGCTCGGTTGCCTGATGGACAGTCTGTCGATGATCCTGCTGGTGATCCCGTTCTTCTGGCCGGTTCTGGTCGAGATCAATGGCGGGATCTATCAGGGCGCTGACGGCGCCGGGTTTGGTATGAGCACTGAAGACCTGAAGATCTGGTTCGGGATCCTCGCGCTCATTGTAGTGGAGCTTGGACTGATTACGCCGCCGGTTGGAATGAACGTGTTCGTGATTTCCTCCCTGGCCCGCGACACCCCGATGATCGAGACGTTTAAAGGTGTTGCGCCCTTCTTTGGCGCGGAGTTGGTGCGCGTGGTGCTTCTTGTCAGCTTTCCGGCGTTGACGCTGTGGTTGCCAAGCGTGCTCAGTTAGCGCAGATTGCAGTCATTTGCTTGAGGCCTGTCAGAATGCGCGTTAAAAGCGAAGCGGAGAGCTATCTCGACCGCCGGGCGAATATCTCGGCGGTCATTTCCTTGCAAGCCGGTATGACCGTAGCCGGGTCAAGAACGGCGTCCCAGTCGATCCCGTTGGGCGCCAGTTCCTTCAAGGTTGATTTGAAGTCAGCCTGTGACGCGGCCTTGGCAACAATGTCCTTGGCTTCGGCTCTCGGAATGCCGTTCTTGGCAAGTGCGAAGCTTGCAGCCTCTGCCATGATTTCCGGATGGTTCTTGAAGCAAGCGGAAATCCGTTCCGGGTTCGCAGACATGCTGTCTGCAAGCGCTTGGGCGTGGCGGAGGGCTGCGCCGGCTGCAATCAGCATCTGCGGCAAGAATGCCCATTCCAGTGGCCAGCGGGCGCCGTCCCGTTCTTCCGCCGGACTGGCCGCTGCCGCAATCCCGCCTGCGGACGCTTGCACGATGGTGTTGAGCGTCAGAATGGCTTCGGCCTGAACCGGATTGGCCTTTTGCGGCATTGTCGAGGACCCGCCGCCTGTTCCCGACGAGACCTCCGCAACATCTGATCGGCCGAGCAGAAGAAGATCGCCGGCCATCTTGGCAAGACCGGCGGTGAGGGCTTGCAGCCAGGCGGACAGCGCGAGGATATTCGATCGGTTCGTGTGCCAGGATGGCGAAAAATGGAGCTTGAGTTCCTTGGCAAGGGCTTCTGCGATCCGCGGTCCATCTGGCACCACGGCACTATTGACTCCGGAAGCCCCGCCGAACTGGATTTTCAGAACTTTCTTGCGAAGATCTGACAGGTCGGCCTCAGCGTCAATTGGGCCGTGTGCCCATTGAGCAATCCGGTAGCCGAACGTGACAGGTGTCGAAATCTGCGACCGTGTCCGGCCGGCCAGAAGCTGATTGGCGTGCCGGACGCTTTCTGTTTCCAAAGTGTCGATCAGTTTGCCAAGGCGTTCTTCCAGCACATCGAGGCAGCTCTTTGCCTGGAGAACCAGCGCCGTGTCCATCACGTCCTGGCTGGTGGCTCCCCAGTGCAGCCAGCTGCCTGCGTCGTCGCCGGCGATCTTTCTCAAGGAAGCCACAAGTGCGGGAACGGGAATTCCAGCAGACCGCGTGCCGCTACTCAAAGCATTCGGCTCAATCTCACTGGTTTCCAGCGCAGAGACGATCGTTGCAGCCGCACCTTCCGGAATGATGCCGAGGGCGCCCTGTACCTTTGCAAGCGCCTGCTCGAACCGGATCATATGAAGGAGATCGGCGTCCTCATCCAGCCGCAAAACCAGATCGGCGTCGGAGTAAAGATCGGAAAAAACCGGGCTGGAAAACAGGGAAACAGGCATGAAACCTACGTTCAGACAGAGGATGCCTGATCAAGAAACATCGAAGACTAGATCAGCGGGCGTTAAATCGGGATCGATTTCACGTCCAAAGCTGATCGATTTTAGTGGTCGAGCACCCTCGGGCGTCTTCAATCAAAACGCCCGATGCTCTAGCCGTCAAGCGGCTTGGAGCGGAATCTGCAGGATTTCGCGGGCCTTTTGCCAGTCCGCAACCGGCCGCTCGTACTTCTCGCAGAGCTCGACCGCTCGTTTGACCAGAGCGGCGTTCGACGGGGCAAGCCTGTCCTTGTCGAGGCGGATATTGTCTTCCAGTCCGGTGCGTGTGTGCCCTCCGGCTGCGATCGACCACTCGTTGATGGTCAGCTGGTGACGGCCGATGCCGGCAGCACACCATTCGGCATCCGGAATGAGTCGCTCAACGGTCTTGATATAATAGTCGAAGACATCCCTATCGACCGGCATGGCGTTCTTCACGCCCATGACGAACTGGACATAGAGACTGCCCGGTATGCGGCCATCCCTGTTCATCGCCGCTGCCTGGTGAATGTGGCTGAGATCGAAGGCCTCGATCTCCGGTTTGATGGTGTAGGTCCGCATTTCTGCGGCCAGCCAGTCCACAAGATCCGGCGGGTTTTCGTAAACCCGCGTCGGAAAGTTGTTCGAGCCAACGGAAAGGGAGGCCATGTCCGGCTCTAGCGGCAGCATGCCGCCGCGCGCTTTTCCGGCGCCCGAGCGCCCGCCGGTCGAGAACTGGATGATCATGCCGGGGCAGTGTTTTTCAAGACCTTCCTTTAGCCGTGCAAATTTCTCCGGATCCGAAGACAGGCTTTGATCCTCGTTGCGCACATGGGCGTGGCAGATTGTGGCACCGGCTTCAAAGGCCTCGTGCGTGCTTTCGACCTGTTCAGCAACAGTGACCGGCACAGCCGGATTGTTTTCTTTTGTCGGCAACGAGCCGGTGATCGCAACACAGATGATGCAAGGTTTGCTCATATCCGCCTCAAATGTCGAAAAAGACGGTTTCGTCTTCGCCTTGCAGCTTGATATCAAACCGGTAGACTGGCGTTCCATCGCTGTCTGTCCGTTCTGCAATCAGCGTTGCCCGGCGGCGCTCCCACTCGATCAGATTGAGCACCGGATCGGCTGCATTGGCGGATGTCTCATCAGAAAAATAAAGCCGGGTTTGCAGGCCAACATTTATCCCGCGGGCGACGATCCAAAGGCTAATGTGCGGGGCCAATTGACGACCGTTCAGATCCGTAACCGCACCCGGCTTGACTGTCTCGTAAGTCCAGTAGCCGGTGTCGAAATCCGGAATGACCCGGCCCCAGCCCCTGAACCCGTCTTCAACCTCACCAGGATGCTCTGGATGGGCATAGATGCCGTCTGCATTGGCCTGCCAGGCTTCCAGAAGCACGTCCTTGATCGGAGACCCCATGCCATCAATGACACGGCCCTCAACGCGAATGCGTTCGCCCTTTGCGTTTGGCCCGGCAATGTCATGCCCGAGCTCCTGGGCATAGATGTCAAAACCGGCGGCTCCGGGTGCAAGGCCGATGTGGACATAAGGTCCCGCCGTCTGGGAGGGTGTTTCTTTCAAGTAATTCAGTGTCTGGCGCATGATCAGTTCCCCTCCGGCCGGTTTTCAAACAGCGTCGACCGGCGCCCACGCAACACGATGTCGAACTTGTAAGCGATGGTATCGAGGGGGATGGTGGCGTTGAGATCCAGTCGTGCGACCAGTTGATCAACCGCGTCCGGGTCCGGAATGGAGTTCACGATCGGGCATTTGGCGATCAACGGGTCGCCTTCAAAGTAGCACTGCGTGATCAGGCGCTGTGCGAAGGCGGAACCGAAGATGGAAATATGGACATGGGCCGGCCGCCAGTTGTTAACCCAATTGCGCCAGGGATATGCGCCAGGCTTCACGGTTCTGAACGCGTAGTACCCGTTCTCGTCCGTTAGTGTGCGGCCACAGCCACCAAAATTCGGGTCGATCGGCGCGAGATAGGTGTCCTTCTTGTGCCGGTAGCGGCCACCGGCATTGGCTTGCCAGATTTCGAGCAGTGTGTTCGGAACCGGCTTTGCATTCTCGTCGAGAACCCGTCCATGAAGGATGATGCGCTCGCCAATCGGGCTTTCGCCCGGTTTTGCGTAGTTCGACAGAAGATCCTTGTCGAGCGGGTCGATGTCGTTGTGTCCAAAGACCGGTCCGGTGATTTCGCTGACTGTCGTTTCCAGGCTGATCATCGAATACTGAGGGGATCTGGAAACGCTTGTCTTGTAGTCCGGCGTCAGCGCGGGCGGCTGCCATTGCCGGTCACGCTGGTAATATGGGCCTGGTTTCATTGTGGCGTTCCTCCCGGCCGGCGTTAATCGCCCGCCTCCTCCCGTTCCATGTCCGCGTAAGTGTCCTTGGCAATCTTGAGCGCCTGGTTGGCCCGCGGAACTCCAGCATAAATCGCGACATGCTGGAAGGCTTCCAGAACATCCTGCTTGCTAGCACCTGTCCGGGCCGTTGCCCGGATGTGCATGGCAATTTCCTCAAAATTCCCAAGAGCTGCCAAGAGGGCCAGCGTCAACATGGAGCGCTCGCGCGGGCTGATGCCGTCAGATGCCCAGACCGTGCCCCAGGCCGCTTCGGTGATCAGCGTTTGAAAGGGCGCATCGAGATCGGTCTTCGCAGCCTCTGCGCGATCAACATGGGCGTCGCCCAAAACGGAGCGGCGGACATCCAGACCCTGCTCATACCGGTCAGACATGAGCGCTCTCCTTCAAAAAATCCTGCAAATGGCCGGTGAACACGTCAGCCTGCTCAACACAGGGCAGGTGACCGGCGGCTGCTATCTCGACAAACCGGCTGCCACGGATCAGGTCCGTGGTGGCCTTTACCTGTTCCGGCGGGCTGGCGAGATCTTCAGATCCGGCAATCCCCAAAACGGGAAGCGTCAATTCGGAGGTTGGTGCGGTGAGATCCGTTACGGCCAGAGCTTGACTGCAGCCGATATAACCCTCAGCTGGCGTCCGGCTCAGCATATTACGCCAGGCAATGCATTCGTCAGAGTGCCGGAAAGGGCCAGAGAACCAACGGTCCAGAACAGCGTCGGCGATACTTTCGACACCGCCTTTGCGGACTGCGGCAATCCGGGTCTGCCACATCTCTTCTGTGCCCATTTTTGCCGCTGTGCAGGCCAGAACAAGACTGGTCATGCGATCCGACTGGCGATGGGCGAGCAGCTGTCCGATCATTCCGCCAATGGAAAGGCCGACCAGCGAGAATTGCGTTACGCCGATATGGCTGAGCAATTCCTCCAGATCTACGACCAGATCCGTCATGGAATAAACATCAGAGGGGCAGGAGGAGAGGCCATGGCCGCGCTTGTCGAAGCGGATGTAGCGGAAGCCTTCTTCAGGAAGACGCTCGATGACCTTGTCCCAGAGCCGCAGATCCGTGCCGAGAGAGTTTGCAAACACGACAGGGATGCCGGCCGGGTCGCCGTCTTCCCGCCAGTGAATGTCCGCATTTGTGAGCCGTGCGATGTGCATCAGTAGGGCAATCCCACATAGTTTTCGGCAAACCACTTTTGGGCGGTCGGACTGTAATGCAGAGACTCAATTTCGGCCCGCTGCATTTTCAGATCAAACTCGGATTGATCCGGAAACCGGTGCAGCAGATTGGTGGTCGCCCAGCTGAACCGCTCCGCCTTCCAGACCCGTGCCAGTGCCGTTTCGGAGTAGGTGTCGATGCCTGTGCTGTCCTTATCGAGGTAATAGGCTGACAACGCGCGGTGGAGATAGTGAACATCAGACGCAGCAGTGTTGAGGCCCTTTGCCCCAGTCGGAGGCACGATGTGCGCAGCATCGCCGCAGAGGAACAATCGGCCCCAGCGCATCGGCTCACTCACGAAGGAGCGCAAAGGCGCAATTGATTTTTCAATCGACGGCCCAGTGACGAGCTTTTCCGCGATATCCTCCGGAAGCCGTCGTTTCAGTTCTTCCCAGAACGCCTCATCGCTCCAGTCCTCGACCTTATCGCTGAGCTCGCATTGGACGTAATAGCGGGACAGGTTTTCATTGCGCATGGAGCAGAGTGCAAATCCGCGGGTGGAGTTGGCGTAGATCAGCTCTTCGTGCACTGGCGGCGTTTCGGACAGGATACCCAGCCAGCCGAACGGAAAGACCTTCTCATAGTCTTTGCGGACAGTATCCGGGATGGTTTTCCGGCTGACCCCGTGAAAGCCGTCGCACCCTGCCACGAAATCGCAGTCGATTCGGTGCTCGCTGCCATTCTTCATGTAAGTGACGTATGGTGCGTCCGTATCGGCATCGTGGATTGCGGCACTCTCTGCTTCGAAGATGGTCTTTGCACCGGAAGTTTCGCGGGCTTCATAGAGGTCGCGTGTCACCTCTGTCTGGCCGTATACGATCACGCTCTTGCCGATCAGGTCCTCGAAGTTGATCGAGAACATCTCGTTTTCATAGGAAATACAGGTGCCTGTGTGGACAAAACGCTCCTTGTCCATGCGCTCGGACACGCCGGCTTCGCGCATCAGTTCGACCAGACCCGTTTCCAGAATGCCGGCCCGGATTCGCGCAAGCACATAGTCCTTGGTCTTGCGCTCCAGAACGACCGCGTCGATCCCTTTCAGGTGCAAAAGTTGCCCCAGCAGGAGCCCGGAGGGACCTCCTCCAACAATGACAACTTGAGTACGCATCTAGACCTCCCCGCGTTTTTGAGCATATTGTTTATCTGAAATGGTGAAGTAAAATGACAAATTAGGTCATTTGATTTCCAAAATGGATAAGTAAATGATCGATCGGCGGATAAAATTCCGGCACATCCAATGTTTTGTCGAGATTGCGCAGGAGCGCAGTCTGAAGCTCGCTGCCGACAAGTTGAACCTTACTCAACCGGCCATATCCAAAACCCTCAAGGAATTGGAGGAAACGATTGGCGCGACACTGATGTCCCGCAGCCGCGCGGGGATATCGCTGACGCCGCAAGGCAAGATGTTCCTACATTTTGCCCAGATTTCCCTAGCCAGCCTCCAGCAGGGTCTGGACGGTGTGGTCAATGCCGGTGAGGAGGCGCGAGCCACGTTGACCGTTGGAGCTTTGCCGAGTGTTTCGGGAAGCTTCTTGCCGGCTGCCATCCGTGAATTCCGGGACCTGGCCCCAGCGGTCATGCTGAAGATCCTGGATGGCCCGCATGGATATCTGATCGAGCGTTTGCGGCTAGGTGAAATCGATCTGGTGATTGGCCGCCTCGGACGCCCGGTCACCATGGAAGGAGTTTCGTTCACGCAGCTTTATTCTGAGCGGGTCGAGTTCGTTGTCCGGGCTGGTCATCCGCTCCTGGAGGCGCCGGACATAAAACGTATTGTCGACTGGCCGGTGCTCTATCCGCCGGAAGGGTCGGCCATCCGCCCTTTGGTTGAGCGGTATCTGATCGCCAACGGCGTGGCGGAAATTCCGAACCGAATCGAAACCGTGTCCGGCGCATTCGGTCGTATTTATACGCGTCAGTCGGACGCTGTCTGGATTATTTCTTCCGGTGTGGTGCGCAATGAAACGGCTGATGGCGATCTGATCCGCTTGCCCTTCGAAAGCGACATCACAAAAGGGCCGATCGGGTTGATGACGCGCCCCGATGCCCAGCCGAGCCCGGCTGAGCAGGTGTTCCGGCTGGCTGTTCAGACCGCCATTGAAGATTTGGAACTTTCCTCATGAGTAAGACTGCGACGACTTCTGCCAATAGCAATACTTCGCCTTCCAAAAGTGCGCCAGAAGAGAGTGTATCCATCACATCCGGAGGGGCTCTGCTCAGCCGGATGAAAGCGATCGGCATTGACTACATTTTTGCAAATTCCGGAACGGATTTCCCGCCGGTGATCGAAGGTCTTGCCGAGGCTGATGCCAAGAACATCGATCTACCGGAAGCGATTGTCATCCCGCACGAAAGTGCGGCCATGGGCATGGCGCATGGTTATTACCTCGGCACCGGCAAAACCGCTGCAGTGATGGCGCATACGAATGTTGGTCTCGCCAACTGCGCGATAGGCGCGATCAACGCATCGATCGAAAACATACCAATGATGCTCTTTTCCGGGAGAACCCCAACAACAGAGCAGGGGCGGTTCGGGTCGCGAACCGTTCCGATCGGCTGGGGGCAGGAAATGCGCGATCAAACCGCTTTGGTCCGCGAAGCCTGCAAATGGGACTATGAGCTGCGGTTTCCCGAGCAGGCTGTCGAAACGGTTGACCGGGCGAAAGCGCTTGCCGAGACAACACCACGCGGTCCGGTCTATGTGAGCTTGCCGCGCGAGGTCCTGTGTGAGCCTTGCCCGGCGGACCAATTGGGCTCGCCGGCGATTATGGTCGCGCCGCAGCCGGGTATCGACCAAGATGCCATTGCACGGGCAGCCGAAATTATTTCCCAAGCCGACAATCCAGTGATTTTCGCGCAGCGCGGAGCCGGTGGCGCCGACGGCTTTGCAGCTCTTGCCGGGATGGTGGAGCGATGGGGCATGCCTGTCTGCCAGTATTGGGCCGTGCGGCTTGCGATGGATCTCGATCATCCGATGGCTGCAGGCAACGATCCGGCAGTTCTTCTGGAAACCGCAGATGTCGTTCTCGTTATCGACAGTCTGGCTCCCTGGGCACCGGACAAACACAAGCTTAAGCCCGGATGCAAAGTCATACACCTTGGCCAGGACCCGCTCTTCAGCAAAGTGCCTGTGCGCAATTTCCAATGTGATCTGGCAATCGCATCGGACGTGCAGCCGGGAATCGTCGCTTTGAAGGCAGCTTTGGATGAGCTTGAACTGTCCGAAAAAGCAGCGCCGAGACGGGCTCAATGGGCTGCGCGCAACAAAGCAAACCGGCAAGCCGTTTTGGCATCGGCTGAAGCCGATGAAGCAGGCGGCATCACAAAGAATTTAGTCAGTCTGTGCCTGTCCCGCGTATTGGGGGATCGAAAAGCGTCGGTGCTATCAGAACTTGGCTGTCCTCCGGCTCCCATGGCTCTAAACCATTGGCAGGCTTGGTATCAGGAGCCGCATGCTGGCGGGCTCGGCTGGTGTTTCCCGGCGGCCCTTGGCATGAAATTGAGTACTCCGGATCGGACTGTCGTGGCGACCATGGGGGACGGGTCCTACATGTTTTCCAACCCGGTGGTTTGTCATCAGATTGCCGAAGCGCTCGACCTGCCGATCCTTGTGATCGTATTAAACAATGCAGAGTGGGGTGCGGTACGCCGGTCTGTTCTGGATCATTATCCAGATGGCTACGCGGCTCGAAGCAACAGGATGCCGTTGACCCAATTGTCGCCGGTGCCCGACTTTACGCATGTTGCCAAGGCCAGCCGCGCCTTCGCTGCTCGTGTTGAACAGGCGGCAGATTTGGAGTCAGCTCTCAAAGAGGCGCTCAAGCAAATCGAGCAAAACAAAACCCTCGCATTTTTGGATGTTGTTGTGTCGCGGTAGATTTGGCTTGCACTGGTACTTGCGGTTTTTGATCTAAATCTGATTGTTCGTTCAGGTTTGGGCGTTGTTTGAGTAATGATGCCAGTAACCGAAATTATACGAATGATGTGAAATAACTTTACTTGAACAACTGCATAGTTAGGCCGCTGGCATCATTTTGCATGGCCGTTTCTGCAATGGGGAAGCCGTGCTGCACAAAATAATACGCGTGATGATCGCGGACGACAGCTCAATCGCTCGGGACATCGTTGCGGAAGGTATTCAGGCCCATCGTGGTGAACGCTATATCGAGATTGAGCAAGCATCGAATGGCCGGGCGGCCCTCGAGATACTCCAAGCGAAACGCATCGACGTCGCCTTCGTCGACATTCACATGCCAGGCCTCAACGGTCCGGAAGTCGTCTCGGCAATGCGCGATACCCAGTCGAATGACTGTTTGACCGTGGCCATGTCGAGCAGTCTTGATGACAAGGCGGAGTCGGTGCTGAAGCGGTTTGGCGCCTATCATTTCCTGCAAAAGCCCTTCAGCCCCGCCGAAATCTCCGAGATTATTGCCACCTATCGCATCATGACCCGATCCTATCCGATCCTGGTGGTCGACGATTCTGGAACAATGCGGAAATTGACCCGAAAGGTTTTGGAGAGCAGCCGTTTCGAGTTTGAGGTTTCGGAAGCAGATAGTGCCGATGCGGCGTTGAAAGCGCTTTCTCGCGCCAAATTCGAACTGGTATTGACCGATTTTCACATGCCGGGTGTAGACGGTCTGGAGTTGGCCGGTTCCATTCGGGATTTATCCAGCAAGGTTGGCATTTACATGATGTCGACAAACGATACGACGTATCTCGAACGGTCTGCCGCCTTTGTCGGGATCTCCGGTTTCTTGAAAAAGCCCTTCAACGCGGCTGACATCGATATGCTGATGCACGACTACCTGGAAATCGACAAGCCAAAGTTCGGCAAGGTCAGAGACGTGTTCAGTTTCATTGAGCGCGAACGCAAGGCGTCCTGAAGAAACAAAGCCACGGGTCTGTAACCAGATCACTTTTATTGCGGGGATTAAAATCAAATTTTCCCGGTATTATTTGCCGTTTTCCTACAATCATTTTGGATAGTGCTGTGTCTGTCTTGATTACGGACGGTCAAGTTGATTCAATGAAAGAATCAGACCTTCAGCGGATGTGTAGCGATTTCGCCCCGATACCAAGGAGCGCGGCGTGGGCAAAACAGCACGGCTTGAATATCTCCGGCGCATATTACCTTTAGGCCTGGCGGTGCTCGGCATTGCGGGTTGGTTTTACTTTATGACGCTGCTCAGCAGCATCATGTGCTTGGTTGCTGCGGCCGCGATCTATCTTGCGCCGCCCCGGCCACAGCCTGCCTCCGGAGCGATCCGGCCAGTGTCCCGCCCGTCCGTCCTGACACTCGACCTGATTGGTTTCGGGCTCGGACTGGTTTTTCTCCCACTCGCGGTTCTTGGTCTCGCATCGGCAACGGGTGCTTTGGCGGCATTGGCTCTGATTTGCTTGCTCCCAGCCAGTTTGTCTCTCGTTTTCTTCACCGTTGCTGTGCGCCAGGAAACGTCCTGGGTCCGGTTCTTCGGCAACGGTTTCGAGTTCACGCAATTCGGCTTGCGGGTGCGTGTGCCCTATACCGATCTTGAAAAGGTCAGCGTGAAGCTGTGGCATGCATCGGGGGCCGTTGCCTGGTTCCAGTCGACGATTGGCTCCAGTGGGCGGAAAAAAGCCGTGCTGCTGAACGGTGAAGAAACAACCAAAACCTTGGTCTTCCGCCGCAACGACGGGTCCACATTTACCATCTCATCTGAGCTCATTCCGGACCTTCAACGTGTTCTGATTGGCATGGACCGCGCTGAAGTGGATTTGCCGGAAGGCATTAGCGAATGGCAACGCAAGAAAATCCGGCGGCGGCGGGAAAAAATGTACCGCGTTGAGGAGCCTGCACCGAAATCCGAGCAACTCGATGTCGCCCGGATTGCAGCTTTGATCGAGCACGCCCGGCGGAACGCGTGAGGCGTCTGATCCTCAGTTCGTCCAGGCCGGTTTTCTCTTTTCGAAAAACGCAGATGTGCCCTCATTGGCGTCCGGCGTTTCCCACGTGTCCGCCAGTCTTTGGATCGTATCGTCGATGACAGCGTCTGTAATCACGGGGCCAAGAGACCGGGCAAGGGCCTTTGACGCGGCAACAGCTGCAGGAGCCGCGCTCAAATAAGGTTTGATTTCCTTCTCGATGGCCGCATCAAGGTCATCGGAACTCACCACCTTGGCGGCGAGATCAAGATCCCGGGCTTCTTCTGCACCGAAAATACGCGCTGACATGAACACCCGGCGCGCCTTGCCTTCGCCCATCCGGGCCAAGACGTAGGGGCTGATGGTCGCCGGAATAAGCCCAAGACGAACCTCGGTCAGGCCGAACTTCGCAGTGTCGACGGCAACCACAGTATCGCAGACGCTCATCATGCCGATGCCGCCACCGAAGGCCTGTCCCTGTACACGCCCAATCACAGGTTTCGGCAGTTCATTTATTGCCTTCAGCATCATGGCGAGCTTGCGGGCTTCTGCCATGCGTGTGTCTCGGTCGGCCGCCATCTGCTCGCGCATCCAGGCAAGGTCGCCTCCCGCACAAAAACTTTCGCCAGCGCCTGTCAGGACAACAACACGGACCGAACCATCAGACCCGAGTTGGTCTGCAGCGTCCGTAAGTTCGTCGATCATCTTGGCCGACAGCGAATTATGCTTTTCCGGACGGTTCAGGGTCAGCGTTGCAACGCCGCGGTCATCCGTTTCAATCGAGATCGTCTCAAAACTCATGCGGTGTCACTCCGGAGGGATTTTGCAAATTCGGCAAGTTCGGCCAGTTTCCCGATTTTCAGCCCGGTCTCAAAACCGCGGCGCTGCATCAGCTCTGCAACGGCCTCTGTTGCAACGTTGCCCTTGGCGCCGGGGGCATAGGGGCAGCCGCCCAGTCCGCCAATGGTGCTGTCGAACGTGCGCAGGCCTTTCTCAAGGCTGACCTCGATGTTCTCCAGCGCCCGGCCCTTGGTGTCGTGATAATGCCCGGCGACCTTCTCAGCTGGCACCACGGTGAGAACAGCATCGAGCATCCGGCCGATGGTTTCCGGAGTGCCGGCACCGATCGTGTCCCCCAGAGAAATCTCGTAGCAGCCAAGCTCGTATAGGATCTTTGCGACTTCGGCGACCTTTTCGGGGGGCGTCGGGCCGTCATATGGGCAATCGGTGACGCAGGAAACATAGCCGCGCACCGGCATTTCATCCTGACGGGCCTTTTCCAGCAGTGGCTTGAAACGTTCGATACTTTCTGCGACCGAGCAGTTGATGTTCTTCTTGGAAAAGCCCTCAGAAGCCGAGCCGAAGATGGCCACCTCATCCGCCGAGACCTTGAGGGCGGCCGTGTAGCCTTTGACGTTCGGTGTCAGCACAGAATAGACAACAGCCGGATGGCGATAGATGCCTTCCATGACCTCTTGCGCATCGGCCATTTGTGGCACCCATTTGTGGCTGACAAAGCTGGTGACTTCGATCTTGCGAAACCCACATTCGGAAAGACGGTCGACAAGAGCAATCTTGTCTTCCGTCGGGACAAACCGCTTTTCGTTCTGAAGCCCGTCGCGCGGACCCATTTCGAAGATGGTGACAAACTCGGACATGAGCGCTTTTTCCTTAATCAATCTCAGCCGCGCGGGCGCGGAGCTCACGCCGGATGACCTTGCCGGTGGTGGTCATCGGTAGAGCGTCAACGAACTCGATTTCACGCGGATATTCATGGGCGGCCAGCCGGATCTTAACGAAGTCGGCGATCTCCTTGGCCATGGCGTCGGACGGTTCGACATCCTGCTTCAGGATAATGTAGGCCTTGACGATCTCGGTGCGCTGGGCATCCGGTTTGCCGATGACACCGGCCATCGCAACGGCGGGATGCTTGATCAGGCAGTCTTCGATCTCGCCGGGCCCGATCCGGTAGCCGGAGGAGGTGATGACATCATCGTCCCGGCCCACGAAACGGATCCAGCCGTCCTCATCCATCTCGCCCGTGTCGCCCGTCAGCAACCAGTCACCGGCGAATTTCTTCTGCGTGGCGGCCTCGTTGTTCCAGTACTTGAGGAACATGACTGGATCGGGCCGTTTGACGGCGATATTGCCGAAGGTACCGGAGGGTAGAACCTGACCAGCATCACTGACGATAGCCAGCTCGTGCCCCGGAACCGCCTTGCCCATGATGCCGGGACGTGCGTCCATGATTTCAGAGCAGCTGGAGACGATCATGTTGCATTCGGTCTGGCCGTAGAACTCGTTGATTGTCCGACCAAAGGTTTTGCGGCCCCAGTCAATGAGCTCGGCACCGAGGGTTTCGCCGCCGGAGGCGACAGTTCGCAATTTCAACTGCCAGCGGTCTTCCGGGGCATCGAGCTGGCGCATCATCTTCAACGCCGTTGGCGGGATGAAAGCGTTGCGGATATTTTGGTCTTGTAGCAGCTGGAAGGCCGCTTCCGCAGTGAACTTCTTGAAACGGCAGGCGACCACCGGCACGCCAAGATAAAGAGCCGGCATCAACACATCCAGAAGGCCGCCGATCCAGGCCCAGTCTGCAGGTGTCCAGATGCGGTCCTCTGGTTGGCCGAGAAAGTCATGGCTCATCTCAACGCCGGGAAGGTGTCCAAGCAAAACCCGGTGCCCGTGGAGCGCACCCTTCGGCTGCCCGGTCGTGCCGGAGGTGTAGATGATGATGGCCGGGTCATCTGGCTGCGTGTTGACGGGTTCGAAGGTCTCTTCGTGACCTTCCATTGAGGCCCAAAGGTCATCGGAGCCATGGTGTGCGCCATCTGCGCAAAAGACGGTTGTCAGCTCGGGCAAGCTGCCATGGATCTTTTCCAGTTTTGCCGCTCCGCTTTCGTCCGTAATGACGGCCTTGGCACCAGAATCCTTAAGCCGGTACTCCAGCGCTTCTTCGCCAAACAGGACGAACAGCGGGATTGAAATCCCGCCGAGTTTCAATGCTGCGATATGAGCAAAGGCTGTTTCCGGGCGTTGCGGCATCAAGATGCCGATCCGGTCGCCCTGCTGAATGCCCCGGCTCTTCAGGAGGTTGGCCAGCTGATTGGAAAGCCGTTTCAACGCGCCATAGGAATAGCTGTGAGCGGGTTGGCCTTCTTCGGCATAGACCAGAGCTTCGCGGCGTGGTTCCTTGTCGGCCCAGGCGTCACAAATCGCGACACCGATGTTGAACCGCTCCGGGATTTGCCACGAAAACCTCTCGGTCAGCTCCTTGTAGGTTTTTGCCTCAGGCAGCAGCATCGGCTTCCTCCGCCAGAACCAGAAGGATCGTGCCGTCGGTCACCTGTTCGCCCTCATTGACCATCACTTCACCAATGACGCCATCGCGCGGGGCTTTTAGCGTGTGCTCCATTTTCATGGCTTCCAGAATGATCAAGGGCTGATCCTTGGTGACCGCATCGCCGGCCTTGGCGTTCAGCATTTTGACAAGGCCCGGCATTGGGGCAATCAGCTGATCGCCCGCACCGGCAGCTTCCTCGTCAGAGCTCAGCGCGTCCGGGAGTCCGACCGTAAAGGCATGGCCGGACATGAAGACCGTGAGCCCCTTGCCATCGTGAACCACGGAACCGGAAGCCCGGTGGCCGTTGCTGTCATAGGTGATGGTGCTGTCATCCACCTGAACCAGAGTGAAGTCTTTCGGACCGCTGCTGAGATGCACGGTGAACTTGTTTTGACCTTGAGCGTGAACTTCAACATCCCTGCGCTCACCGGCAATTTCAAGAAGCGCGAACTGGCGGGAGGCACTCCAAATTCGCCATCCTGCAAGTGTGTCGAACGGATCGTTGCCCTCGGCTGGACTGGTAAGGCCAAGCGCGGTCAGTGCAGCAAGCGCGATTGCGTCTTCCGGCATCTCCGGTTCGGCGATCAGGCTTTCCAGATCGCGGTCGATCAGGCCGGTGTCGACGTCTCCTTTGGCAAAGCCTTCGTGGCGGCAAAGCGCTGCGAGGAACCCGGCGTTGGTCACGCAACCGGCAACTTCCGTCGCCTCCAGGCTGGCGAGCAACTTGCCAAGCGCGGCATCACGCGACGGACCGTGCACGATCACCTTCGCGATCATCGGATCATAGAAGGGGGAAATCTCGTCTCCTGCCCGGACGCCGCTGTCGACGCGGGCCTGAGTTTCGGGGAGAACGAGATGCTCCAACGTGCCAATCGCGGGCAAGAAGCCCTTCGGCGCGTCTTCCGCATACAGGCGGGCCTCAAAAGCCCAACCGTTGATCGAAAGATCTTCTTGCGTCTTTGGCAGGGGCTCTCCGGAGGCAACACGCAGCTGCCACTCGACGAGGTCCTGTCCGGTGATCAGCTCTGTTACCGGGTGCTCAACTTGCAGACGGGTGTTCATCTCCATGAAATAGAAGCGGTCGGCACGCAGACCTTCGGAGACGTCAACGATGAACTCGATGGTGCCGGCACCGGAATAGTTGATCGCCTTGGCCGCCTTAACGGCCGCCTCCCCCATGGCCGTGCGCATCTCTTCCGGCATGTCGGGGGCCGGAGCCTCCTCAATGACCTTCTGGTGGCGCCTTTGCAGCGAGCAGTCGCGCTCAAACAGATGCACGGCATTGCCATGATTGTCGCCGAAGACCTGGATTTCGATGTGACGCGGTTTGGCGACATATTTCTCGATCAGGACCCGGCCATCACCAAAACTTGCCTCACCTTCGCGCTGGGCGGACTTGAGCGCGGAGATAAAGTCTTCCGCCCGTTCAACCTTGCGCATGCCCTTGCCGCCGCCACCAGCGCGCGCCTTGATCAGAACCGGATAGCCGATCTTGCCGGCCTGGATCTGCAGGAACCCGGGATCCTGGGTTTCCCGGTGGTAGCCCGGCACGACCGGAACGCCGGCCTTTTCCATCAGTGCCTTGGCCGCATCCTTCAGGCCCATGGCCCGGATGGCATCTGCGCTCGGGCCGATGAAGGTGATCCCCGCCGCGTCCAGCTCGTCAACGAAGTCCGGGTTTTCCGACAGGAAGCCGTATCCCGGGTGGACCGCCTCTGCGCCGCTTTGTTTGCAGACCTCGATGATCTTGGCGATCTGCAGATAGCTCTCGGAGACTGGAGCTGGACCGATGCGGTACGCTTCATCGGCCATCGCAACATGTTTGGCGTTTGCATCGGCGTCAGAATAGACGGCCACGGTTTTAACGCCGAGTTTGCGGGCTGTTTCCATGACCCGGCAGGCGATTTCGCCACGGTTGGCAATGAGGATTTTCTTGAACATCAGGTGCGTCCTTCTGATTTCAGAAATGATTGGACGAAATGGACGATGGCCTCAGGCGCATCTTCCTGCATGAGGTGACCAGCCCCTGGGACAGTTACGAACCTTGAACCTGGAATGAGGTTATGAAGCTCCTGCCCGCGTTCGATCGGAATCCACTTATCGTCTTCACCCCAAAGGATTTGGGTTGGGCAGCGGATCATGGAATACTGGCCTTGTACCTCATCCGTGTATCGCTGATCCATCTGCGCGATTTGCCGGTAGAACGAGGCTTGTTTTTCCGCACCCGTCCATTGCTCTGCGTATGGTGCAAGTGTTTCCGCTGTCACTGTTTTCTTCATCGCTGATTGCAGGTAGGCCGGAAGAATAGCCTCATGCATGTAGCCCGGCATCCCAGCGAAAGCAGCTTCATGGTGTTTGACATGCTGCACAAGGGGCGAGCCCCACGGCCGCAAGGCCACGGGATCGATCAACGTCAGACTGTTGTAATCGACGCCGTCAATCAGGTGTGCACGTAGAGCTGTCGCGCCGCCAAAATCGTGGGCAACGACGTCTGGTCTTTCCACTTTCCAGTGGCCAACAAGTGCTGCAAACAACCGGTTCTGAATGCCAAGCGACACGTCAGCGTCTGGACGGTCTGAATTGCCATACCCGAGCATGTCGTAGAAATAGACCTTGCGTTCTGTAGCAAGCAGCGGCGCCAGACGTGACCACTCGTAGGACCAGAACGGGGTTCCATGCATCAGGATAAGCGGCACGCCGTCGCCGACGGCACCCCATCGGATCGTATGGCCCTCAAAGTTGAACATTTCAGGCGTTTGCCAAGTCATTGACAGTCCTCGATCAGTCTAAAGCGTTCGCAAACGAGCATCATTTCCGGATCAAAGCCGCCATTGCGCTCGAAATAGCTCTGGTGGTCTTTTTGCCAGCCTTCGAGTGTGTCGTTTTCCCCTTCTGAAAGTGCAAAGTCCGCCGACACATCGCAAAAACGGGTTTGGGTTAGTTCGAGCGTTTCAACGACAAGCGCCGGAGACCCGTCCCAGTTGAGAACGATATCCGTGCGTCCGACCTCGGGCATGGTTTCGCCGCCGTCTGCAAAGTCGCGCAAAGCACCGCAAGTCGCGGTCTTTTTGCCTGCGCGGACCAAGCCGATCAGAAAACTGCTGAGTTCGGGTCCGTCGCCGAACTTGAAGGTTTCTGCCCCCGGATATTTCTTTTTGAGTTCTTCCAAGGTCATCACATCACATCCGGAACAGGCCAAATTTGGTGTCTTCGATCGGGGCGTTCAGGGACGCCGACAAAGAAAGACCCAGAATGTCGCGGGTTTTGCGTGGATCGATGATGCCGTCATCCCAAAGCCGGGCGGAGGCGTAGAGGGGATGTCCCTGTTCCTCGAACTGGTTGATGATCGGCTGCTTGAACTCAGCTTCGTCTTCCTTGGACCAGCTGCCGCCCTTGCGTTCGATGCCGTCGCGGCGGACGGTTGCCAGAACACCAGCGGCCTGTTCCCCGCCCATCACGGAGATACGCGAGTTGGGCCACGTCCACAGGAACCGCGGCGAGTAGGCCCGGCCACACATCGAGTAGTTGCCCGCCCCGAACGAACCGCCGATCATCACGGTGAACTTCGGAACGCGCGCGCACGCAACGGCATTGACCAGCTTGGCGCCATCCTTCGCGATCCCGCCACTTTCGTATTTCTGCCCGACCATGAAGCCGGTGATATTCTGGAGGAATACCAGAGGCACCTTGCGCTGGGAGCAGAGTTCGACAAAATGCGCGCCCTTGACCGCGCTTTCGGAGAAGAGAACGCCGTTGTTGGCGATGATGCCAACCGGCATGCCGTGAATATGAGCAAAGCCGCAGACCAGCGTGGTGCCATAACGGGCCTTAAACTCGTCGAACCTTGAGCCGTCCACAACGCGGGCAATAACCTCGCGAATATCATAAGGGGTCTTCAGGTCCGCCGGGACGACGCCGAGGATTTCCTCCGGATCGTAGAGCGGATCTTCCGGTGTCTGCAGGGCAAGCTGCGAGGCTTTGGTGCGGTTGAGGCTCGCGATGGACCGGCGGGCGATGGCAAGCGCATTTGCGTCATCACGCGCAAGGTGATCGGCGACGCCGGACAAACGGGTATGGACGTCACCGCCGCCAAGGTCTTCTGCGGAAACTTCCTCGCCGGTTGCCGCTTTCACCAGAGGCGGACCGGCAAGGAAAATAGTGCCCTGGTTCTTGACGATTATGGTTTCGTCCGACATGGCCGGAACATAGGCACCGCCAGCCGTGCAGGAGCCCATCACGACCGCGATCTGGGCAATGCCTTTCGCAGACATGTTGGCCTGGTTGAAGAAGATCCGGCCAAAGTGGTCACGGTCCGGGAACACCTCGTCCTGGTTGGGCAGGTTGGCACCGCCGCTGTCGACCAGATAGACGCATGGCAGGTTGTTCTGCTCGGCGATTTCCTGGGCGCGCAGGTGCTTCTTCACGGACAGTGGATAGTAGGTGCCGCCTTTGACTGTCGCGTCATTGGCCAGGATCATGACGTCCTGTCCCTCGACCCGGCCAATGCCGGCAATCATGCCGGCCGACGGTGCTGCGCCGTCATACATGTCGTGGGCGGCCAGCATTCCGACTTCCAGAAACGGCGAGCCCGGATCCAGCAGGCGGGAGACACGTTCGCGCGGCAGGATCTTGCCGCGGGAGACATGGCGCTCACGGGCGGTTTCCCCGCCGCCGTCCAGCGCCTTTTGTGCAGCGGCCTTGATTTGCGCCATGGCGTCTTCATGCGCGGCCTTATTGGCGGTGAACTCGGCGCTCTTGGGCGATAGGCTCGATTTGAGGATGCTCATGCCATCCGGTCTCCGGTGTCTGGATTGCCAGGATTATCGTTCGTTTCTGGGGCGATGCTTTTGCGCACCATGTTGAGGTAAAGCGTTTCGATCTCTTCTTTCGACAAATCGCCGCCGGGCCGATACCAGGCCGGAATGCCGGTCAGCATGGCGATGATGGCGCGTGTCGTAACTTTGGCGTTGTCAATGTGATAGCGGCCGCTTGCTGCGCCTTCGCTCAAGATCTCTGTCAGAATGGTTTCATAGCGCCGGCGCTCGGCCTCGACGATCGCGAAGTTCTCGGCGTCAAGGCTGCGCAATTCCATATAGGCGATGAAGACTTCATCTGCGCGTTCCAGGTGATACCGAATGTGGAAGCGCACAAAGCGTTCGATCGGGTCGGTTTCATCCGGGAAATCTGCAGTGTCCCAAGCGGCCAGCAAGTCGGCCATGTGGCTCAGCATCAAGTCTTTCAAAATGTGCTGCTTGGTGGGGAAGTGATTGTAGAGCGCACCCGGCTGAACGCCGACCTGGGTTGCGATGTCGCGCATGGATACGGCTGCGTATCCTGACGCCGCAAAAAGCCGAAGCGCTGCTTTCCGAACCTTTTCTGCAGTTTCCAGGCCGCGTTGCCGCGGCTGCGGGCGTGCTGAAAGCGCCATTACGTCTCCTCCACGTTCATCATATTAATGAACGTTCATTCATTTAGCAAGCAGATTCCGAGGTATGGACTTTGACGGAGCGCATTGCGACGGTCCATCGACTGACGCTACTGTCAAACTCCTGTCATGGATTTCGGGCTCTCAGTGCAGGTGAGACGCGTTTAAATTATGCATAAGGAACAGTCGGATGAGTGAGGACGCCAAGACCTGGGTGGAAAACGAGTGGGCCGACAGCATGGATGAAGAGCTCGAGATGGAAATCGATGATTTCCTGATCGCCAAGGATCTTCAGTACATTGCTGACAAGAAGCACAAGTCCCCCCTCGAACGGAAAACCTATTTCCATGAGCTGTTGATGCTCCAGGCCGAGCTGGTCAAGCTGCAGGACTGGGTTCAGCATACCGGCGAAAAGATCGTTGTGATATTCGAAGGCCGGGATGCTGCGGGTAAAGGTGGTGTGATCAAGCGCATCACGCAGCGTCTTAATCCGCGGGTGGCGCGTGTCGTTGCCTTGCCTGCACCGTCAGACCGCGAAAAGAGCCAGTGGTACTTCCAGCGCTATGTGCCGCATCTGCCGGCGGCTGGTGAGATGGTGCTGTTCGATCGTTCCTGGTACAACCGGTCCGGGGTTGAACGCGTGATGGGGTTTGCGTCCGAAGATCAGGTCGAAGAATTTTTCAATGACGTTCCGGAGTTTGAGCGCATGCTGGTCCGCTCCGGCATCCGGTTGATCAAATACTGGTTCTCCATCACCGATGAAGAGCAGCAACTGCGCTTTTTGATGCGCATCCATGATCCGCTGAAGCAATGGAAACTGTCGCCGATGGATCTGGAATCCCGCGTGCGTTGGGAAGACTATACCAAGGCCAAGGAAGAAACGTTTGAGCGGACCAATATTCCCGAAGCGCCGTGGTTCATTGTTGAAGGCAATGACAAGAAGCAGGCACGCCTCAACTGCATCAGCCATCTCCTGTCCATGATGCCGTATGAGGATGTGCCGCACGACCCGATTTCACTGCCGGAACGCCGGTTTAATCCCGACTACGAGCGCAAAGTGCTGCCGGAACACCTTTACGTGCCTGAAAAATACTGATTGTTTCAACATCCGAAATTGGCGATCCCGGCCATTGGCCGGGATTTTTGTTTGAGCTGCAGGAGGCAAGTATGGACGGCGCGAAGCAAATCCGGTGGGGCGTTCTGTCGACGGCAAAAATTGGCCGGGAGAAGGTCATTCCCGGGATAAAATCGTCCCGGACCGGGCATGTTGCCGCCATTGCTTCCCGCGGCCTCGACCGTGCGCAGGCAACGGCTGACCAGCTTGGAATTCCCAAAGCCTATGGGAGCTATGAGGACCTTCTGGCCGATCCGGATATCGACGCAATCTACAATCCGCTTCCAAACCATCTGCATGTACCGTTGACCCTGCAGGCGGCAGCCGCCGGAAAACATGTGCTTTGCGAAAAACCGATTGGCCTCAATGCGGAGGAGGCACGTCAGCTCCTGAGTGCGCAAGAAGACCGGCTGATTGCCGAAGCCTTCATGGTACGCGCCCATCCGCAATGGATCAGAGCCCGTGATCTGGTCCGGTCCGGAGAATTGGGCGAGTTGAAAGCGATCCAGGGGTTCTTCAGCTACTTCAACGCGGATCCGGCGAACATCCGCAACAATGCCGACATAGGCGGTGGCGCTCTGCTTGATATCGGGTGCTACACGATGCTGGCCGGCCGGTATTTCTTTGACGCTGAGCCGCAACGTGTTGTTGCGCTGATCGACCGGGATCCGGAATTCGGAACCGACCGGACTACGAGTGCCATGCTGGACTTCGGGCAGGGCCGTCATTTGAGTTTCACCGTGTCCACCCAATTGACGCCGCACCAGCGTTTCCAGCTTGTTGGACCGAAGAAGCGGCTCGAACTTCTTATTCCCGTCAACGCGCCGCAAGGCGGGGCAACCGAATTGAGGCTCGATGACGGGTCAAAGCTCGGAGATGGGTCCGCGGTGACCGAAGCCATCGCGCCTTGCGATCAGTATGCCGAAATGGCAGATGTCTTCGGCCGTGCCATTCTTGGTGAAGTGCCCCTTCCTTATGGGGTCGAGGACGCGATCCAGAACATGGCTGTTCTGGATGCGTTGTTTCAATCCGCAAAGGACGGTGGTTGGGTGTCTCCCAGCTAGAGCACCTAAACCAAAGGCTCGAAGTGATATCCGCCGCTGCCGGTTGCTGTCAGAGTGCCGAATTCCGAGGTCTCAAGATGGGTTGCCGCGAAAGGGATCTGTTCGGCGGCGAGTTCTGCAAACAGGGTTTTCCGGGTTTCTGCCGCTGTCTCAGGCGCGCTGTCCAAGGCATAGTGGACGTCAGGATTAGCAAACTGCAGAACGCCGGACACCAAGGCATCCCCCAGAAGCATCACCTGTTTGCCGCCACTTGAGATCCTGACGACCTGATGGCCGGGCGTGTGTCCGGGGGCACTCGTGACATGAATTCCATTTTGGAGGTCCGCATTCCCGTCATGAAGTTTGATTTGGGAGGCGATTGGGCGCGCCAAGGATTGGATCAGTTGGACGATGGGTTTTTTGTCCTCCGGCACGGCTTCCACCAGGTTTTTGTCGGTCCAGAACGCCCACTCGCTGTTCTGCAGGTGGACAGTTGCATTGGGAAAGAGGCTTTGACCGTCCGCAACCAGGCCGCCGATATGGTCGGCGTGCATGTGAGTCAGAATAATGTCTGTGATGTCGTTGGCCGCGTTCCTGAGGGATGACCCCGTCGCCGTGATGAAACCAGTCTCGGGAAAACGCGCCTTGAGCCAAGTTCCGGACCCGGCATCCACGAGTACTTTTTTGGGTCCGGTTTCGATCAGCCAGCATGTTGCGCCAAGCCGGGTGGTTGGACTGACCGCCTGGATCTCTTCATCGCTTGCATTGGAGAAATAGGCGGCGGGAATATCGAGATGGCCATCTGAAAGTGGCGTGATTGCGATGTCGCCGATGTGCAGAGGACTTGTGGTGCTTGTAGTTGACATGAGAGCTCCATGAATTTCCATTGTCCTCAAAAGTACAGAAGGTACCGATGAGTGCGATTGGCGCAAATGACAAATCTTGTGCTAGATACGCCAGATGGTGGCACGCTCCTACAGTTTGGCGATTTTGGCTTATCCGGGATGTCTTCAATCGGCCGTCCTGGGGCTTCAGGATGTGCTTGGGTATGCCGCAAGTATCTCGGAGCATTCGGTTGCCGTTGAAACGATCTCGACCTTTGAGCCGGGAGGCCGTTCGTTCGACGCACTGATCCTGCCGCCCTCTGCGGCGGAAGTGCGTGCAGCCGATGTGCCGGAATTGCCAGGATACACGGCTTACCAGCACGGGAAGGGTGCGGTTGTCTGTTCAGCCTGCACCGGGGTTACCTTTGTCGCAGAAGCCGGAATTGCTGCCGGACGGCCGGTCACCACACATTGGGGGTTGGAGAAGAGACTGTCCAAGCGCTACCCCGACATGTCCTTCAATACTGATCAACTGTTGATCGAATACAGCGACCTAATCACGGCCGGTGGTTTGATGGCCTGGGTTGATCTTGGGCTGGTGGTCATCGAACGATTTCTCGGGTACGGCGTGGCGGCGCGCACGGCTGGCTACTTCATCGTCGACATGCGCCGCCGGGACCAGCGCCGGTTCAGGCGGTTCTCGCCGCATCTGCGGCATGGCGATGCGGCTATTTTAAAATCACAACACCTGATCGACGCGCGATATGCAGATGTCTTGAGTGTTAAGGAAATTGCCAGCGCTTCCGGGCTGCCGGATCGCACGTTTTTGCGCCGGTTCAAGGCTGCGACAGGGATGACGCCCAATGGATACTTGCAAGAGTTGCGCATAGAGCGGGCAAGGGGTTTGCTAATCGAAACGGGCCGGACTGTATCGGAAATCTGCTTTGCCGTCGGTTATCAGGATCCACCGTCTTTCAGTCGGCTCTTCACAAAACTGACGGGGCTCACTCCAAACGCCTTTCGCAAACATTTTGCCCGCCATGATGGGCAACAAAAAACCCCGCCAACTGGCGGGGTTCTGTAACGTTTCTGACAGGTCGCTTACTTAATCGGAGCCAAGACCATAACCATCTGGCGGCCTTCCAGTTTCGGATGGGATTCCACCTTGGCAATTTCCGAGGTCTCATCACGAACCTTGTGCAAAAGCTTCATGCCGAGATCCTGGTGCGCCATTTCGCGGCCCCTGAAACGGAGCGTGACCTTCACCTTGTCGCCGTCGTTGAAGAAGCGCAGCATGTTCTTCATCTTCACCTCATAATCATGGGTGTCGATGTTCGGACGCATCTTGATCTCCTTGATCTCGACGGTCTTCTGTTTTTTGCGGGCTTCTGCAGCTTTCTTCTGTGCCTGATATTTGTATCGGCCGTAGTCCAGAATTTTGCAGACCGGCGGATTGGCATTCGGCTGGATTTCTACAAGATCCAGACCGGCATCCATGGCGATATCCATCGCCTCTTCGGTCGATATAACGCCGCGGTTGGCGCCTTCGTGGTCAATAAGCTGGACTTCGCGAACGCGAATTTCTTGGTTTGTGCGCGGGCCTTCCTTCGTGGGAGGCGGGGCGCGGAACGGACGGCGAATGGTCGCAAACTCCTCTGCGGTTTCAGTTTAATTGGCTTTCAAGCCGTTGTTTATACGCAAACGGCCCCGGAACGTTCGCTCCAAGGGTCTCGCCGCGTCTTCTCGAACGCCAAGCCCCAAGCTCGTGCCAAACGCCCAAAAAGTCAACCAAAAACACCGATCTTGGGCCTTAGACAGATCTTTTTTGAGCGGCGCGCAGCCTTGTTACATTTTCAATCTTGCGCGACGCAGGAAATCAGTGGCGTCTTGCAATTGGATGGTCCGGGCGTCAATTTGATCCTCCATTGCCGAAGCAGGAGATCCGATTGAACGGAACGTTGTTCATCTGGCAGCTCATCAAAATCATCGTGGGCTTTGTAATTGCGGTTATCGCCAGCGGATTGTTTTTGTCCTGGGGGCTGTTTCAGCCTGGATCTCCGGAGGCTGATCCGGCTGCGTTTGCGGCCATGATCGGAACGGCGTTTGTCACTGCGAGTGTCCTGGGTGCTATTGCATTCGTCCCTGCAGCTTGTGTCATCTTGGTTTCCGAAATAGCGCGGTTGTCAGGGATCGTTTTTTATGTTGCAAGCGCCGGTGCCATCGCTTTTCTGCTCTGGACACTTGATGGGACAGCGGATGCTGGTTTAAGGCCCGGTAGTCCGGTTGTGCTGGCAGCGGGCTTCGTGTCCGGGGCTGTTTACTGGATTATTGCTGGACGGACCGCCGGGAGCTGGCACCCGCGGATTAAAGGTCTACCGCATTACGAGAAATCAACGGATGAAGACTTATAGTTCTCCGTCCTCAAGAGCATCTCTGGCGGCTTGGTAATGGTCCGGCCGGATATGGGCCCGGATCATTGAAATCGCTGCCATCAGCACCGTTGCATCATCTCCAAACCCGACGCCCAGGATGAAATCCGGCACCACGTCGAGCGGCAACACAAAATAGGCCAAAGCAGCAAGCAGTGTCCCGCGCACCTTTGTTGGCGTGGCAGGATCAAGCGCGCAGTAATACCCGGCGACCACATCTTCCATAAACGGAATTTGGCGCGCCGCCTTCCGGGCTGTTTTTAACAGTTTCTGACGGACCGTTTCATTTTGTTCCTCTTCCGGTCCGAGAATTTCCGGGTCAAATCCCAGATCTTCAAATGGGGATGAGGAGGTCATTTCAACGTAATTCCTGTTCGCGGCATATGATGGATATGGGCATGTGAGCCAGAATTACAAATAAAGTTTACCAAGCATTCCTGGCACCTTTGTGTGATTATCGTCACTTTCATCAGTGATGAGAAGCGTAATGCTTGGGCTGAGGGGCGTTTCTTTAACGGGAGGATCGTTATGAGATCATATTTTCAATCTTCTGCGATGGCTTTGTGCCTCGTCTTGCCATTAGCGGTTTCGGCCAATGCCGGTGAAACCCCATCCCCGGACGGTGCGAAGGTCTATTTCATCAATTTGAAGGACGGTGACAGTGTCAAAGGCCCGGTCTTTATCCAGTTCGGCTTGACCGGAATGGGTGTGGCGCCGGCCGGTGTTGAAAAAGAAAAAACCGGCCATCACCATTTGATTATCGATGAAACGATTGAAGGCGAAGAACTCAACGAAGCCATCCCGGCCGATGACAATCACAAACACTTTGGCGGCGGGCAGACCGAAACCACAGTTGAGTTGGCGCCCGGTGAACACACGCTGCAGCTGGTTTTGGGCGACTGGAGCCATATCCCACACAATCCGCCAGTAATGTCCGAGCGGATCACGATCACGGTTGAATAGAAAAAGGGCGCCGATTGGCGCCCTCAGACTGCTGACAAAGCCCGATTTTTTCTCCGGCGTCATGTTCGGACTTGTTCCGAACATCCATAACATATTGAAAAATATGGATCCTCGGCACAAGGCCGAGGATGACTACTGAGAGGAATAAGGTTTGTCATCAAGTTCAGGGCGCCGATTGGCGCCCTATTGTTTGATCATGCGTTGCCGCGGGTTTCCAGCAATCGGCGGGCGATAACTTGTGCCTGGATCTCGGCTGCACCTTCAAAGATATTCAGGATCCTTGCATCGCACAGCACACGGGAGATGGCGTATTCAAGAGCGAAGCCATTACCGCCATGGATCTGCAGTGCGTTGTCCGCAGCGGCCCACGCGACACGGGCGCCAAGTAGTTTGGCCATGCCAGCTTCCAGGTCGCAGCGCTTGCCGGAGTCCTTCTGCCAGGCTGAGAAATATGTCAGCTGGCGGGCAATCATTGTCTCGGTCGCCATGAGTGCGAGCTTGTCGGAAACGCGTGGGAAACTGATCAACGCCTTGCCGAACTGAACACGATCTTCTGCGTAGCGCAGTCCGATATCCAGTGCGGATTGCGCAACACCTATGGCGCGGGCAGCCGTCTGGATTCGGGCACCCTCAAATGTCTGCATCAGCTGCTTGAAGCCTTCGCCTTCAACCTGACCCAGCAGGTTTTCCGACTTTACTTCGAAATCATCGAAGGCGATCTCGTATTCCTTCATGCCGCGATAGCCAAGAACCTCGATCTCGCCGCCGGTCATGCCGTCTGCCGGGAACGGATCTTCATCCGTTCCGCGTGGCTTTTCGGCAATAAACATCGACAAGCCCTTGTATCCGGGTTCAGCCGGATTAGTCCGGGCCAAGAGGGTCATGATGTCTGCGCGCACCGGATGGGTGATCCAGGTCTTGTTGCCCGATATCTTCCAGGTGTCGCCGTCCTTCACCGCACGTGTCTTGAGCGAGGCAAGGTCTGAGCCGGTATTCGGTTCGGTAAAGACGGCGGTCGGCAGGATTTCGCCGGAGGCGATTTTCGGAAGCCAATGCTCTTTCTGCTCCTGGGTGCCGCCACAGAGGATGAGTTCAGCGGCGATTTCCGACCGGGTACCAAGCGAGCCGACGCCGATGTAAGCGCGGGAGAGCTCCTCGGAAACAACACACATTGCCTCTTTGCCAAGACCGAGCCCGCCGTATTCCTCAGGGATGGTCAAACCGAAAACGCCGAGTTCCGACATCTGACTGACAACTTCGAGCGGAATATACTCGTTTTTCAGATGCCACTCATGGGCATTGGGCACGACGGTATCTTCAGCAAACTTCCGCATTTCGTTACGGATCTGCTCCATGGTTTCATCAAGACCGCCATCACCGAAGGTTGACTGGCCTGCCTGAGCCCGGATCAGCTCCGTGAGACCTTCGCGAACTTCAATGGTGTTGCCTGTCGCAATGACGGCATCCATTTCTGCGGTCCGGAATGAGCGGGCCTCGTCATCGGAAATGCCAAGATCGGCAAGGCGGACGAATTCACCCTGGTTCATCGGGATGCCGCCGAAGATCTGCGCCACGTATTCCGCAAAGCCGAGCTGAACGATCTTGTCTTCCAGATCGCCGTAGCGGCCGCTCTCGGTCAACCGCTGTGCATAGGCATCAAGCTGGCGGAGCGCTTCGACATATGTTGCAAGCCATGCCAACCCGTGTGTTGCGCGTTGTTCTTCTTCCATCCGGCTGGAAGAAATCCGTCCGTCTACCGTAACGCGCTCGCGCACACGCTGCGCTGCGAGATCAAGGAGACCGTCCAATTTATGGACGATCGCGTTGGTTCGCTCAGATAGAGTCGGCTGCATTTCTGCGGCCTTCATGGCTGCGGTGGACATTGGCATCTCCGTTTTCATTTGTTGCGCGCGCGCGCGTTTTCTTGAAGCTATGTTGCGTCGCACACCGGGCTTTGTCGAGCCAAAACTTGTTGGTCTTTCGAAGGGGGCTGTCATAACGAGGGCACAGACTTGACGACAGCTCCCGGCCAAGCAACATGAAACCTATGAGTCTTTACCTTTTTGCCAAGGCGTCTTTTGCTGTGCTGAAAGATGCAATCGGTCATTTTTCACGTGATGACGGCTTTGCAATGGCCAGTCACGTGGCCCTGTCCGGCCTGCTCGCGATTTTCCCTTTGCTGATCTTCATTGCGTCTCTTGCGGGTTTTTTTGGAATGGTCGGTGCGGCAGACACGGTGTCTGAACTTGTCTTCGACGCCTGGCCGAAAACTGTTGCGGCGCCTGTGGTCCGTGAAATCGAAAATGTACTGACGGTACCCCGCAGTGACTTACTCACCTTTGGTGCGGTGGCCGCATTGTGGTTTGCATCCAATGGGGTCGAGGCGCTTAGAACGGCGCTGAACCGGGCCTACCGGCAGGTTGAAAAGCGGTCCTTTATCCTGTTGCGCATTCAATCGCTGGCTCTTGTGATCCTGGGCGCGGTGATCCTGCTGGCCTATACGTTTCTTGTCGTTCTTGCGCCGCTTGGGATCGAGGCTCTCAGAGGATTTGTGCCTCAGGTCGAAACATTTCTGTTGTCGATCAACATTGCCCGCTACACGTTGGCCGGGTCATTGTTGATTGTCGGGCTTTTCATGACGCACTGGTTGCTGCCCTCGGGAAAGCGGTCGTTTTCAGACATCTGGCCGGGCGTGATTGCCACTCTGCTCTTGTGGATCGTTTCAGGCAGTGCCTTCGGGGCGTATCTCGCCCGGTTTGCCAATTATGTCTCAACATATGGCGGCCTGGCGGGGATCATGACCGCGCTGATTTTCCTTTATATCTGCTCGCTCGCCTTCATCTTGGGCGGCGAGCTCAATGCCGCGATCGCGCGGCAACGTGCCTTCCGCGATCGTCAATTGGGTCGGCAGCAGCAGGCTTAGGTCCGTTTAGGAGCCGCGCGGATCATCAAGACCGCGCCGACCACCAAAGCCATGCCAGCGATCTGGATCATTGAGAGGGTTTCTCCAAACAGGAAGTAGCTCTCAATGGCTGTTGCGACCGGCACGAGGTAAAACAGGCTAGCCACTTGCGAAACCGCGCCTTGGCGGATGAGTAGCATCAACAACATGATCGCGCCGATCGACAGCACCAAAACAAGCCAGGCAAGCGCTACGATCAACTCGCCCGACCACGTGATTTGCCAAGTCTCGAAAAGGCTGAGTGGTGTTGTGACCAAAAGGGCGCCGACATATTGCCAGAAGGTTGCTGCCAGAAGATCGGTGTTGGGTACGAAGCGCTTTTGATAAACCGTGCCAACACTGATTGCGATAACAGAAAAGAAGACAACACTGATCGTAACGAGTGTGATGCCAGACCCGGCTAGATCAAACTTCGGTCCAAGCACCAGACCGAGGCCGCTCAGGCCAATCGCCATGCTGATCCAGTGTTTGCGGCTGATTACTTCTCCGATCATACCAACTGCAAAAATCGCGGTTAGAACCGGCTGCAATCCGACGATAATCGCTGAAGCTCCAGCAGGCATGCCTTGCTTGATGGCCCAGAAAACGCCGCCCAGGTAGATTCCGTGGACCAGCATGCCGGTCACGATGCAGTGGCCAATTGCTTTTTTGTCATTCGGCCAGGATTTCACCCAAAACAGACCGAGAATGAACAAAATGGGCAAGACCGCAGCGAACCGGACCGTCAGGAAAGCCATTGGTTCGATGTACGGCGCGCCCAGCTTTGAACCGATAAAACCGGTTGACCATAGAAGAACAAAAAGCGCAGGGGCAATTTTGGCCAGATGTGCCAAGTCAATCTCCGGGGGTGGTTTGCCAAACCAGCAAAGTGGTCGATGAGGGGAAATGAAAAAGAATGATTTTCAGATTAACCGGAAATTGGCAATTTTAGCTAACTCTGAGGAAATACTATTTCTCTCAGGGGACATAAGCCAGTGGCAATCGGTGCGCAATCAACTTTTGGAGTTTTGTCCAAACTCTCGGTCAAAGTGCGGGTTATGGCGCTCAGCCTCGTGACAGTCGTTGGCCTCGTCATTATCGGCGGGGTTTATTTCTGGAGCCAGGGCGAGCTGAATTCGGCTTTTAGCAGGATGAACCAAAGCGCCGATCTGGCCGAAGAAGTGGCAGCGCTCTCTGAGACGGCAGCACGGCTGCAGATCATTGAAAATCAATACTTTGCAGCGCCTTCTGCCGAGGCGTTTCAAAGGTTTTCTACCGAAATGACCGTTGCAACGGACCTGGTTGCCAAACTGGAAAAAAATCCTGCCGCGGCGAGCTACGCCGCCCAGGTTGCCGATGTGAAAGATACGCTAGAGGGCACAAGCGGCGCGTTCGAGATGCTGGACAGTGTCCGGCAGCAAATCGGTTATACGAACCAGGATGGGCAACTGGCACGCCTCGATTCGCTCACTGGTGCAGTGAAAGATCGTTTGTTTGAAGAAATGAAGTTTGGCGGCGGCCCGGACTTTGAAAAGCTGGCGCGCGCTATTCTCGCCGTGCAGCTTGCGGAAAAAGAATTCACTCTCAACAGCACGCCCGAAGCAATCGGCGTCTTCGATGAGCAGTTTGCGGCGTTCGAGAAACTGCTGAAGAGGGTCTACATTCAAGATGCGATCAAGAAAGAGCTCGCCGATAACATGACGGCGTATCAGGAGACGTTTGCCCAGTATACGGCAGCGGTTGAGCAAGAGACGAGCAGCACCGCTCTTCTGGAAAACCTCTTCCAACTGGTGCCGCCACATATTGACGCCCTGAATGCCGCTGCAAAAGACCTACAGGCGCAGGCTGCCACTCAACTCGAGACTGCCCGGTCGATCGCAACCTATGCAATTGGTGGGACCATTCTTGGTTTGCTGATCTTGTTGCCTGCAATCGCATTTTTGGTTGGTCAATCGGTAGCCGGACCGTTGGCGCATCTGCAGAAAGCTATGGAAGCCTTGGCGGGTGGTCAGACAGATATCGCCTTGCCGGAAGCAAAGGGCAAAACTGAGCTTGCTGCCATCGCACGGACGGTTTTGGTCTTCCGGGACAATGCTGTTGAAAGGTCACAGCTCGCAGCAGCCCAGGAACAGGAAAACAAGGCTCGTGAAGAACGTGTCGCCCGTCTGGAAGACATTATCGGCCTGTTTGAAGGCACGGTTACTGACGCGCTCGGCAGTTTGGACCGGGCCAATGACGAACTGCGCCAGACTTCCCAATCAATGGAACAGGCGGCCGACGATGTGGCGGACCAATCGTCTGGTGCAACGGGTGCGGTGAGAACAGCTGCGGAAAATGTCACATCGGCAGCCCAGTCTGCGGACGAATTGGCAGCCTCGATTGCCGAGATCTCAAATCAGGCAACCCGGTCTACGGAAGTTGCCCAGCAAGCCGTTTTAAGTGCCTCCACAACGGTTTCGACCATGCAGGAGCTCTCCAGCGCAGCAGAACGGATCGGTGAAGTCATGAGCCTGATCCGGGACATTGCAAGTCAAACCAATCTGCTCGCTCTGAACGCAACCATTGAAGCCGCGCGTGCAGGTGAAGCCGGTAAGGGCTTTGCGGTTGTTGCAGCCGAGGTCAAGCAATTGGCTGATCAGACATCGAAAGCGACGGAAGAGATCGCGATCCAGATTGAAGCCATCCAGGGATCGTCCGGTCACGCTGTGCAGGCCATTGAGGATGTCAGCAAAATTATCTCCGACATGGAAAACCTGGCATCGTCGGTTGCAGATTCCGTTCAGCATCAGGATCAGGCGGTCCGAGAGATTTCCGACAACGTTTCCAGTGCGTCTCAGCGGTCTGATGAAGCAGCTGATCGTATGACGAGCGTTGGATCCGCTGCAGAACTCGCCCGAACCAATGGTGCTGAGGTCGATAAACTGGCGCAATCCCTGTCTCAGCAGGGCGGGCTGATCCGTCAGGAAATCGCGACATTCCTGCAAGGTGTTCGCAGCGCCTAACGCATAGGCGAGAAGTTTCAAAAGCCGCTTTGCCAACCGGGACTTAATGCCCCGCTGGCGGGCGGCTTTTCTTCGTGCTAGGGACGAGTCTGATTGCACGAAGAAGGTGAAACGGAATGCAGGAAGAGATCGTCATAGTCGGGGCTGGTCAAGCTGGTGCTCAGGTCGCTCAATCGCTTCGTCAAGGTGGTTTTGAAGGTGCGTTGCGGCTTATTGGCGACGAAGCTCATCCACCTTATCAACGCCCGCCACTGTCCAAAAAATTTCTGGCTGGTGAAATTGGCGCCGAGGGGCTTTGGCTCCGGCCGCCGGCGTTCTACACGACCAACACCATCGACCACATCCCAAACACAAGTGTCGTTGGGATCGACCGGTCGGCAAAACGTGTTCAGCTGGAAAACGGCGACACCATATCCTACGGAAAACTGGTCCTTGCGACGGGAACCAAAGCGCGTCTCCTTCCAATCAAGGGCTCTGATAAAGACGGCGTGGTCACATTGCGCTCCATTGGCGATGTTGATGCGATCCGTGACCGTTTGTCGAAGAGCCAGAACCTCGTCATCATTGGTGCCGGTTACATCGGTCTGGAGGTTGCTGCAGTGGCCCGCGCGCTCGGCAAGGATGTCTGCGTGATTGAAGCTCAGGACCGGCCGATGAAGCGGGTCGTGAGCGAAACTGTGTCGGGCTTTTTCGCGAAACTGCATTCCGATAATGGCGTTCAACTGCGTTTGAACACGGGCATTGAAGCGCTTGAGGGTGGAGAGGCGGTCGAATCCATCAAGCTGAGCAATGGAGACAGTGTCCCGGCCGACCTTGTGCTTGTCGCCGTTGGCGCCGCGCCAAATGATCAACTGGCCACAGATGCGGGGTTGGATACAGACAACGGTGTTCTTGTTGATGGTGCAGCTCAGACAAGCGATCCGGACATCTATGCGGTCGGCGATTGCACCCGGTTTTATTCTGGGCGGTATTCACGCTCTGTGCGGATGGAAAGCGTCCAAAACGCGATAGATCAGGCCAAAATCGCTGCCCAGGCGTTGCTGGGCCAGGACGTCGATTATGACCCCTTGCCGTGGTTTTGGTCGGATCAGTATGAAATCAAGCTGCAGATCGCGGGCCTGTCGGAAGGGTATGACAAGACAATTGTTGTCGGCGACCCAGCCGCCAAAAAGTTCTTCGTTGCGTATCTGAAAAAAAATGCACTGATCGCGGTCGACAGCATCAATTCACCGCGCTCGCACATGATGGCGCGGCGGGTGATCGGCGAGATCTGGCGGGACGACCTGCTCCCGGACGCATAGACGATCAGCTGTTTAACCAGGAGCGTTGGCGTTGACAACCGATAACGCTCCTGCAAGACCCCTCAGCATGTCGGCTGGCCGAGCGCCTTATTCTGCAGCCGCGTTTTGAAGAATGAGGCGGGTGGTTTCTTTTGGTATTTCCAGATGCACCATGTGACCAACGCGCTCAAAGATGTGCGTGGCAACAATGCCAGGCAGCTTGTGCGCCTGCCGTGTCGGTAGAACTCGGTCCTGAGTTCCCCAAAGCACCTTGATCGGCATTGGAAGCGCTGCCATGTCGTCCCGCGGCAAAGTCTTTTGCACGGAGCCGTCGATGATTTCGTCGGCGATCGCCGACAGAGTTGCCGCGCCTCCTGGCCGGGCCCGGCTTTCTGCAGCGGTTTTTGCGAGGAATTTGGGAAGCTTGAATTCCCAGCCGAAGAACTGCTCGAGAAGAACTTCCATTTCCGCTGTCTCAGAGGCAACCGCATAGCGCCGCAAAAGCCGATGATTGATTTCCGGCCCAAATCCACCGGGCGCCAAAAGCGTAAGACTGGCAACCAGCTCCGGTGCACGCAGGGCAACCAATGCGGCAACGGCGCCACCCATAGAATGGCCAACCAGATGCACGCGTTTCATTTCCAGTGCTTCAAGGGATTGTGTGACAGCTTTTGCGGAAATCCCAGCGTGACCGACCTTGGGCCAATCCAACGCTTCGCCGTGACCGGGCAGATCAAACGCCAGAGAGCGTTTGCGGCTGGCAAGACCAGTTTGAATGTTCACCCAGGTTTGGCGGTCGCCTCCAAAACCGTGCAGCAGGATGACAGGTGCACCATCATCTCCGGTCTCGCAGACTTGTTCGCGAAAGGGCAGGGTCGTGCGGGGATTTGGGCGAAGGTCTGTCATGGGTATCCGTTTGGTATCAAGAATTTGGGATCAGGAGTGTGGTGCGCCGGGAACGGGCAGAGGTTCAAGTGAAAAAAGCGGTTGGCGGTCGGTAAAGCCGTCCAGCTCATAGGCTCCAGCATTTTGTGCGCGATCGCCCGCAAATTCAGCGATTTCACTGGTCATGAGAACGTCGGACTTGATCCGCTTGGTCAGATGCTCGATCCGCGCAGCGGCGTGAACCGTTTGACCAATAACCGAGAAGGTCAGCCGGTTTGCAACGCCGATATTGCCGAACATGACACGGCCGGTCGAAAGAGCGATGCCTGCGTTCATTGTGTGATCGGTAGAGACGGTTTTGTTGATGTCATGGAGCCTCCGCCGGGTCTCATCCGCCGCCGCAATGGCCCTTTGGACCGCTTCTGAGAGTGATCCCTTTTGTGTTGGGAAGACACCCAGAACCGCATCGCCAATAAAGTCGAGGACTTCGCCGCTCTGCTGGAGAACCGCGCCAGCAGTTGCTTCAAAATATGTATTCAGCCACTTGAGATAGTCTTCGGGACCCAGGGCATCTGCAATTGCCGTGGAATTGCGCATGTCACTGTAATAGATCACCGCGTCAATGGTCTCGCCATCTCCATGGCGGATTTGTCCATTCAGTACTTTGGTTCCTGCGATGCTGCCGAGGTATGTTTCGGCGATGATTTTTGTGATGTGGCCTTGAAGTACGGCCCTTGCGGCGAGGGCGAGCCGTTTCTGGATATAGTGTATCGCGTTGAGGGCATCTTCAGAAAACCCGTCTTCTTCCCGAGTTGCCCAGCTTAGGATGATCCCGGTGTTTGGATACTCACCTTTGATCGCAGGTATCTCCATGTGGGTCGGTATAACCAGGTAATCCGTGTAACCCTCAGAGGCCAGACGGTTCAGGAGCGGAAATTCAGTTTGTGCATTGGCATTGGTCAACCGCCGGCGAAGCATCGGCTCTTCATTGATCAAAACGGCCCGAATGGGGCTTTGCAGCCAGTCTTCTGTATCTTCTTCGGAGTGCTCGATCTTTTCATGGTAGACCTCGCCGCCGTTTTCCCAAAAGGCGATTTCCGCTTCAATCATGGGGTGAAGTGTCGACCAGACAAGAATTGCGCGATCGACTGGAACGTGGCATTGGCGCAAGCGTTCACACATTTCTGCAAAAAGGGTGGTCATATCCGGGTCGCCGAGTGCCTCGCCGATCAGCCAATCCTCGATGCCATCGATTTCCATCATGTCGATCATGCGGGGAGGTTAGACCCTTTTCTCGATTGTGCCATCAGGCTTTCTAATCGGTGCGTTCATCGTCCACTGATGTGGCGACGCTTCCCGGCGGTACAATGATCCAATTGATCGTGAGGTCCGGAAAGGTGCCATAAGAGTGGAACGGCAGCGTGTGTTGGCCCTGACGGCTGGCGTTTGGATAGAGTTCCAAAATCCGGCCAGCAGGTCCTGAGTTCTCCCCGCGCCAAAGGATCATCACGCCTTTTTTCTGGACATCATCTAAGTCGATCCAGGGGCTCAATGTTGTGTTGTGCTCCAAGAACATTGAAGGTCTCGATGCGGCGTGAAGGGTTACATTGGCTGTCGTCCATTCATCTCCGGCGACATACGCCAGTTCTGTACCTGTTTCCTTTTCCCAGACATCAGAGAGGAATTCCGCGGCTGCCTTGCCTGGATAATGAATGCGGGATTGTTTGGTCTTCCAGAGAGGCTCCAGAACAGCTTGCCCAAAGAGGACGCCCAGAAAAATGGCCTGGATGACGATAGCGCCTGTAAATGCGCGTTTGGGCGCAGACCAAAAAGCCGGAAGATGAAAATATCGAACTGCCACCAACCCGGACAGGACAAAGAGTGGCGTGCCCCACATATGTTTGAATTCACTGCCTGTTATAGCAGATGCCAGTAAAACTACGGCAAGCGGCACAAAAGCGAACCAGACAAGAAATCTGTCGGCTTGTGCAGTCAGATCAGCGTTTTTGCTCGCGGACCACGATGCTTTTGCCGACTTAAGTGTTTGCCAGCTGAACCCCAAGAGAGCGACCAGAAACAATCCGGCGTGATTGGCCAGCTGTGCCAAAAGGAAGTTTATCGGATTATAGACGTGGTCGAACAATGAACCTGCTGCATTGCTTCGGCCGATGGCATAGCGGAAGGTCAGAAAGTCAGTTTCATAAAGCCAATATAAATGGGGCCCTACCAGAAGAAGGAACGAAATTGAGCAAATCCATGGCCCTGAGGTTGCGAGATACCTGCGCCCGTCATTGTAAACAAGGGCATACAGTCCAATTGTGCCGATCAACAGGAAGATAAAGTATTTGGTGTAGAAGCCAATTGCGGCGACTGCCCCCAACAGGATCCAGTATCGGACTGCGCCTGAATTCAACGCGCGCAAGAAGAAAAAAACCATTCCTGCCCAGACCGGGATCTGGAGGATATTCGGGTTGAACTCGGGTACGGGGAGGGTGAAATAAAACGTTACGCTAGTAAGCACGATTGCCCAGAATCGTTGTTGTCCTGAGAAGCCAAGCTCTTTTCCTATCAACCAAACGAACCAGTATCCGATGCCAATGCTTATTGCGCTTAGCCAATAGGCTCCATAGGCGTGTCCACCGGTCAGGTGATAGCTCAGTTCAAGGAGCCAAGCCTGCATAGGCGGGTGTTTGGTATAGCCGAGTTGAATATCTCTGCCCCACGCAAATCCTTCAACGACATCCAGTGGCGGATTGGGGAAGCTCAAGGTCGGAACCATTGCATAAAGAAGGCATAGAAGCCCTCCATACAGAAGCGCAGCGCGGCTGGCGTTCATCAATTACTCCAGTCCAATCACGGATCAACTTCGGGGTGCGAAAAAGCCCAGAAGCGGGTGGCAATAAACGTAAGGGATGGAACAATTGCGATCGAAACCATCAAACCGAGCAGATCCGGCCAGGGCGTAAGGTTCAGCCAAAGAGCCAATACGCTTGAGTTGAGCGTGAAGCCTGATGCTGCGATCAATAAGAATCTCAGCATTGCCTTCAATGCGGTCTTTTCTTGGCGGAGGTGCGAGAAACTCCAGTAAAAGTGGCCTGAAAAGGAAACGCCAAACGCAACCAGAAAGCCGGCGAAATTTGCCAGCATTGGCGGAAGCAGTCCGCTTTCCAGAAGAAAGCCGGCCACAGTGGCATGGATGAGCGTTGCAACAACGCCGACCACCGCAAATTTTCCGGCAGCATTGGCTTCCGTTTTCAGTGTTTGACGTTTGCGGTCAGTGATCATGTTCATCTTGCTGATGGGTTTGCTGATGGGTTTGCTGAGGGGTGCTCTCAATGACATCCTGCAGTAGGTAAACCGGCCGTTGCTTCGATTCATTAAATAGCCGGGTCACGTACTCACCGATCATTCCGATTGAGAGCAGCTGGATTCCTGAGAAGAGCAGCACTGCAACCATGATGGAGGTGTAACCTGGAACGTCGATGCCGAAAATGATTCCCCTGATCGTGAGATAGATGGCATAGGCGAAGGCTAGGATTGACACCAGAGCGCCGCCGTAAAACCACATCCTTAAGGGCATCGTTGTAAAGCCCGTGATGCCGTCGAGCGCGAAGTTCCAGAGTTTCCAGTAGTTGAACTTGCCGTCGCCTGCCTTCCGCGGGGGGCGTTCATAAGGAACAGCCATGGCGGGAAAACCCACCCAGGCAAACAGACCTTTCATAAATCGGTTTCGTTCCGGCAACTGAAGCAGCGCATCAATTACCGCCCTGTCGATCAGGCGGAAATCACCGGCGTTCGGAGGCATGTCAATGTTCGAAAGCTTATTGAAGACCTTGTAGAACATGCCTGCAGTCGATCGCTTCATCAGTGTGTCTGATGTTCGATCCACCCGCAGGCCATAAACCACATCATAGCCGGCCCGCCAGCCATCAATCATTTGGTGGATCAATTCGGGTGGGTCTTGAAGATCTGCATCAATGATGACGCCGATGTCGCCTTTGGCGGCCTCCAAACCGGCAGAAAGGGCCGCCTCCTTGCCGAAGTTCCGAGAGAGGCCGAGCAGCCGTCCGGGTAAGCCGTTGGCAAGCCTATCCGTCAGTATGTCAGCCGTTGCATCGCTGCTACCATCATCGATGAAAACGTATTCGTATTGCAGCCCTGTTTCCTCAAGAACGCGTTTGGTCTCCTCCAGAAAGTGACCGATAACGTCTTCTTCGTTGTAGACCGGCACTATGACGCTGATCATAGGACTTTCCGTTCGGAGTTCTTTCCGGCGGGATACGTAGATTTTTGGGGCTTGTTTTTGCTGCATTGATACGGTGGCTGTTTGGATCTTCGCGGCAACCTGCCGGAAAAGACCGAGAAACGCCAGCCTTTAGAAAACTGCGGAAGCAAAATAGTGCTTTAGCATTTGCTTTGGTGGTTCAGAGCAAAAAAGCCGGTGCTCATTTTGAGCGCCGGCTTTTGCTGTTCGTTAGAACCGCGTGCGGTTAGACGAGCGCTCCGTGACAGTGCTTGTATTTTTTGCCGGACCCGCACGGGCAAGCTTCGTTGCGGCCAACTTTTCCCCAAGTCGCAGGATTGTTTGGATCGCGCTCCCGGGTTGCTTGCGGTTGAAGGTTCGCCTGCGCCATTTCGTCTTCACCGGTCATCGGGTTGATGTGATGCTCATGCATCTCCGGCATCTGCGGCATTTCCGGTGGCTGTTCGGTTACCAGCTCAACGCGAAGCAGCTGAGCTGTCGTGATTTGGCGCAGTTGTGCCAGCATCGATTCAAACAGGGTGAAGGATTCGGTCTTGTATTCCTGCAAAGGATCGCGTTGACCGTATCCGCGGAACCCGACCACGGAGCGCAGATGGTCAAGGTTGGCCAGGTGCTCCCGCCACAGATTATCAAGCGTTTGAAGCAGAATTGCCTTTTCGACCCGGCGCATGACTTCGGGTGTGTACTTGGCGACTTTTTGGGCCATGGCCTCGTCAGCCGTCCGTGTCAGCCGTTCCTTGACCTCTTCATCCGCGATACCTTCTTCGGCCGCCCAATCCTTGATCGGCAAGTCAAGGTTTAGGTACTTGCGGACTTCTTCCTGAAGTCCTTCGGTATCCCATTGTTCCGGATAAGCGCGCTCTGGAATGTGGCTTGCGACCAGATCGTCGATTACGTCGTGCCGCATATCCGTCACAGCATCCTGGATCGCGTCGCTGTCCATCAGGTCGATACGTTGATCGAAGACGACCTTGCGCTGGTCGTTCATCACGTCGTCGAATTTCAGGAGGTTTTTACGGATATCGAAGTTTCGCGCCTCGACCTTTTGCTGCGCCTTCTCGAGAGCTTTGTTAATCCACGGATGGATGATTGCTTCGCCTTCTTCCAGGCCCAGCTTCTGCAGCATTGAGTCCATGCGCTCGGAGCCGAAAATCCGCATTAGATCATCGTCAAGCGATAGGAAGAACTTGGAGTGGCCCGGATCGCCCTGACGGCCGGAACGACCACGCAGCTGGTTATCGATACGGCGGCTTTCATGCCGTTCGGTGCCGATCACGTAAAGACCGCCGGCTTTGAGTGCTTCTTGTTTGAGCTCCTCGACTTCGGCCCGGATGGCAGCTTCCTTCGCGGCTCGTTCTTCCCCTTCCTGCATCTCGCCAAGGGTCATTTCGATCTGCATATCGGCGTTGCCGCCGAGCTGAATATCCGTACCACGGCCGGCCATGTTGGTTGCGATCGTGACAGCGCCTGGCAAACCAGCCTGAGCAACAATGAACGCTTCCTGCTCGTGATAGCGCGCGTTCAAAACGGCAAAGACCTTGGACTTGCCATCGTCCTTCTTCTGCGCGGCGGCAAAGGCGGCCGGATCGCTCAAATCGATCTGCTTGTAGCCATGTTGCTTCAAAAGCTCGGCCAGGATTTCCGACTTCTCGATGGAGGTCGTGCCCACCAGAATCGGCTGCCGGCGTTCCTTGCACTCATCAATCAACTTGACGATCGCGTTGAATTTTTCCTGGAAGGTCCGGTAAACCTCATCATCGTCATCGATCCGCTGAACGGAAACGTTTGTCGGAATTTCAACGACTTCCAGCTTATAGATGTCGGCAAATTCGTCGGCTTCCGTTGAAGCTGTACCGGTCATGCCGGCAAGCTTGCCGTACATGCGGAAATAGTTCTGGAACGTGATCGATGCGAGTGTTTGGTTTTCAGGCTGAATGCGGACCTTCTCGCGCGCTTCCAGGGCCTGATGGAGACCTTCGGAGAACCGGCGGCCCGGCATCATGCGGCCGGTAAACTCATCGATGATCACAACTTCGCCATTTCGGACAATGTAGTCTTTGTCCCGCTGGAAGAGTTTGTGAGCTTTCAGAGCTTGTTGGAGATGGTGAACGATTGAGACGTTCTCCACATCATACAGCGAATCGCCTTTCAAAAGATCGGCTTCCGCCAAAAGCCCCTCGAGTTTCTCGTTGCCAGCCTCGGTGAATGTCGCTGACCGCGCCTTTTCATCGAGCTCGTAATCCTCCTCCGTGAGGTTCGGAATGAAGGCGTCAACGGTGTTGTAAAACTCAGAGCGGTCTTCCAGGGGACCGGAGATGATCAATGGTGTCCGGGCTTCATCGATCAGAATTGAATCGACCTCGTCGACGATTGCAAAGGCATGGCCACGTTGCACCATTGAGGCGCGGTCATGTTTCATGTTGTCGCGAAGATAATCGAAGCCGAATTCGTTGTTCGTTCCGTAGGTAACGTCAGCGACATAGGCTGCGCGGCGCTCTTCATCCGACAGGCCATGTGTGATGCAGCCAACAGACAGTCCCAGGAACTTGTAAACCTGCCCCATCCACTCGCTGTCGCGCTGGGCCAGGTAGTCGTTCACGGTGACAACGTGCACACCTTCCCCCAACAAGGCGTTCAGGTAGACAGGTGCCGTCGCCACAAGGGTCTTACCTTCACCCGTTCGCATTTCCGCGATTTGACCGGAGTTCAGCACCATGCCGCCGATCAGCTGGACATCATAGTGACGCTGACCGAGCGCCCGTTTGGCTGCTTCGCGCACCGTTGCGAAGGCCGGAGCAAGGATGTCGTCCAAAGACGCTCCGTTTTTCAGTTGTTCGCGGAATTTCTCCGTCTGGGCGCGAAGGTCCTCGTCCGACAAAGCCTGGATCTCAGTTTCCAGAGCGTTGATTTGTTCAACTCTCGCCCGGAATGACTTCACTTTCCGGTCATTTGAAGATCCGAATAACTTACGTGCTATTGCGCCGAGGCCAGCCATGTGGCGGTCCTTCCTTTACGGTCGGTGTCACTGGCAATCTGACACCTGCCCATGAAATCGTCTCAATTTGTTGTACACGTTGCACACGTAGCGCAGCGCGCTGGCCAACTCATGTGGCCGAAAAGATGCCATCCCAGCCTCGCAGCAGGGCCGCCCGAGAGATAAGAGGGGGGTGAATGCTTGTCAACGCTGCTGGAATAGGCAATGTACCCGAGCCCTCGTGTTCCGAGGGATAAAAGAGATATGTTCCCATAGGTAAAGGTTTTCTCATGCTCCGAAATTCGATGCGCAGGCCAGTCAAGGCTCTTGCCGTTTCATTCATGGCGCTGACGCTCGGATCGGCTTCTGTGTCGGCGGCCGAACCGGAAGATGTCGTTGCCAAGGTTGGCGATGCGGTCATCACGGAAGCCGATATTGCGTTTGCTGCCCAGGACTTGGGTCAAGAGCTTCAACGTTTCCCGCCAGCACAATGGCGCCAGTTGCTGCTCGACGTCATGATCGACATGGAGTTGCTGGCTCTGGCTGCGAAGAATGATGGTCTCGATCAGGATCCGGATTTCAAGAAACAGCTTGAATTTCTTGAGCTGCGCGCCCTGCGCAACGCTTATCTCGGCCAGAAGATTAACGGTTCTATCTCTGATGACGACGTGAAGGCCGCTTACGATAAAGAATTCGCGGATTTCGAAGGTCCTGAAGAGATCAATGCCCGTCATATTCTGGTCGAGGACAAAGCAGCAGCCGAGGCTCTGATAACCGAACTGGATGGCGGTGCCGACTTCGCTGAGCTCGCCAAGGAAAAATCCACAGGACCTTCGGGGCCGAACGGTGGTGATCTTGGCTTTTTTGCAAAAGGCCAAATGGTGCCACCATTTGAGGCGGCAGCCTTTGCATTGGAGCCGGGTACATACACCAAAGAGCCGGTTGAAACCCAGTTTGGATGGCACGTCATCAAAGTGGAGGACAAGCGCCGGCAGGAAAAGCCTGCTTTGGAAACCGTTGAAGCAAACCTGCGTCAGCAGCTTGCGCGAGAGCTTTACGAAGCGCGTATGATTGAGCTGAAAGACGAATATGCTGTCGAGATCTTGGATGAACAACTCGCCAATGCAGAGGGCGAGAAGCCCGCGGCTGAGTAAAAAAGCGCTGTGAGTGAGAAATACCCGGTGGCCACGAGGCCGCCGGGTTTTTGTTTGCCTGCGAGGTCGTGTTCTTGAAAAGGCTTGCAGACCCGCTTGCCTCTGGCTAGGGACAACGACAGTTCTTTTACGCAGTCTGGAGCCGATCCAATGTCGACAATCGTTTCACCTCTTGCGCCCAAATCCTACCCGGATATGCCGAACATCGAGGGTGTTACTTTTGCGACAGCTGGCGCTGGGATCAAGTATTCCGGCCGGACGGACGTTTTGCTCGCGTCGCTGTCTCAAGGGACCGCAGTTGCAGGCGTTTTCACAAAATCTAAATGTTCGTCTGCACCCGTTGACTGGTGCAAGGAGATCCTGAGTGAAGGGCACGCCCGGGCCTTGTTGGTCAATTCAGGAAATGCCAATGCGTTCACCGAGCAGCACCACCTGCCCTTTTGCCACGAGTGTGTTGTTGGCGTAGATCTTGACGTCGTCATCTTCATCCACATCAAGATCGATCACCGCGCCGCGGCCCATGCGCAGCAGCTGGTGCACCGGCATATGGTTTTCGCCGAGCACGACTGAGATATCGACATTGATTTCATCAAAGGTGGCCATAACACGCCTTAGTCCTTAAATAGGGCGAACATCCGCCAGCGCTGATCCTACCACGGGATCGGCAGCCTGCTCAAAAAACAAAGAAGTGTCATCCACATGTCACCTGACCTCCGCGACGCCCTGAACTTCAGTTTTCTGCCGGAAAACGGCTCGGCACCCGTCGAATGGCGCATCTCTGACGACCTGATCGACTATGAAGCGGCTTCGCGGGAAATGGACGAACGGGTCCAGCGAATCATCGCGGGCGAGGCAAATGAGCAGGTCTGGCTTTTGGAGCATCCGCCGATTTATACCGCCGGTCCCAGAGCCGACGACCAGGACCTGATCGCACCGGACCGGTTTCCGGTCTACCGCACGGGCCGCGGTGGCCAGCACACCTATCATGGCCCGGGCCAGCGTGTCGCCTACGTCATGCTGGACCTCAAACGCCGCAAACAGGACGTGCGCGGGTTTGTGTCGGCGCTAGAAGCCTGGCTTATCAACACGCTCTGGCACTATCACATTCGCGGCGAACGCCGGGAAGACCGTGTCGGCGTCTGGGTCCGCCGGCTGGAACGCGGCACAAACGTTGAAGACAAGATTGCTGCGATCGGAATTCGCATGCGCAAATGGGTGACTTTTCACGGCATCAGCTTCAACGTGGAACCGGAGCTGGACCATTTCTCCGGGATTGTGCCCTGCGGCGTCAGCGAACACGGTGTCACGAGCCTGGTGGATTTGGGCATCCCGGTGACGATGGCGGAGAACGACAGTGTGCTCAGGGCCGAGTTTGAGAAAATTTTTGGGCCAACGACCTCTGCTTAAGTGCCCGGCGATTTTTCTGGAGACTGCTCAAACACCAAATGAAGAGAACCCGATAACAAAATCACCACAAATACATTGTCATTAATAACAATAATACTTTGAGTTAACTCAGGCGGATGACGCTATTACGCGTCACACAAATCGAAATTTAGTCTTTATTTATCGAAAACAGGCAGTGTCCGACCAATTCAACACATCTGGGACATCGGTTGTGACACAAGCGTCCACAAAACATGCTGCCAAGAGCATCATCACTAAGATCCTGCTGGCTGCCGCCGCAGTGATCATCGCCATCTTCGCAGGCTTCGGCCTTTTTAACGACACCTTGCAACGCTCTGCGAAGTCGGAGGAGATCCGGGACTACATGACCGGGGTCGGCTTTGCGGAAGCCAACTCGGTTCGAAACTGGTTCCAGGCCCGTTTGATGCTGATTACCTCCACAGCGGAAGGCGTTGCCCGGCAAGAGAGCCTCGGCGCTGAATTCTTTGATTTGCCGACCCTGACGTCCAACTTCGATGGCACCTATTTCGGCGCACAGGAAGACGGCACATTCACGATCTGGCCGGAAACCAACTTGCCGGAGGGCTATGACCCGCGCGTCCGCCCTTGGTACAAGGACGCTGTTGCGGAAAACGGCCCGACGATCACCGCGCCCTATCAGGACGCATCCAGCGATCGCCTAATCGTGACAGCGGCAACGCCTGTGAAATCGGGAGGCACCTTGTCTGGAGTGGTCGGCGGTGACTTCGATATTACCGAGATCGCAAAAATGCTCTCAGAGTCCGATCTTGGCGGAAACGGCTACGTGTTTGTGACCGACTCGCAAGGGACAATCCTTATACATCCTGAGAATGAGCTGGTATCCAAACCACTCTCAGACTTGTTTCCGAACGACCCTGTCTCTGTCTCCAGCGATACACAGTATGCGTCGACGCAGTTCGGCGATCGCATCATCCAGTTTGTTCCAATCGAAGGCCTGCCGGTTGATTGGCAGATTGGCCTGTCCCTTGACCGGGATGCGGCCTATGCCAGCTTGGCGAGCCTTCGCAATTCGGCATTCATTGCCACAGCAATCGCAACGGTCCTGATGCTGGTGATCCTTGGCTCACTCTTCCAGACGTTGCTCGCGCGGCCTTTGGCATCCGTCACCCGGGCCATGAGCGAGATTGCCGGTGGTGACCTTGATTGCCCGGTGCCGGGCGTGGAGCGCCGTGACGAAATCGGGTCGATCGCCAATGCTGTGGAGGTCTTCAAGACAAATGGCAAGGCCCAGCGGCAACTGGAAGCAGAACAGGCATCCGAGCAGCTGGCCAAGCAAAACCGCGCAGAAACCGTCGATCGCCTCCTGAACGACTTCAACCACGAAATCCGCGGTGTATTGGAAACCGTTGCCCATGCAACGGGCGAGCTGGAAGGCACGGCCCGTGAACTGGCGGAAACGTCCGAGAAAAGCTCCAACGATGCTGCCTCAGCCGCCAAGACAACGGGCGACACCGCCGCGAACGTACGCTCGGTTGCAGCTGCTTCCGAAGAGTTGACCTCGTCGATTGCAGAAATTGCCCGCCGGGTTGAGGACCAGGCGAGCATTGCCGGCAAGGCCTCGACAGCTGCAGCCAATACCGATGAGACGGTTCAAAGCCTTGTCGCAACCACGGACCGGATCAGCCAGATTGTCAGCCTGATCAACGACATTGCGGCACAGACCAACCTCCTGGCCTTGAACGCAACCATCGAGGCCGCCCGCGCCGGGGAAGCCGGCAAGGGCTTTGCTGTCGTTGCGTCCGAAGTGAAATCGCTTGCGAACCAGACCGCCCAGGCGACCGAGGAAATCGCCACACAGATCCAGGCCATGCAGTCTGTGTCCGATCAGACAGCAGCGGCGATCAAGGACATTGCCAGCGTCATCGGTGAAATGACCGAGATCTCCCAAGACATCTCGGTCTCCGTCGAGCAGCAGAGCATGGCGACAACGGAGATCTCGCGGAACGTCAACGAAGTCTCATCCGGCACGGATGCGATTTCAGAGACAATGTCGCAGGTCTCCAGCGGCGCGCAATCGACCGGACGGAATGCGACCGACGTCTTGTCCACTGCCGAAGCCTTGATGGCGCAATCGAAGACCCTGAGCTCTAAAGTCGACCAGTTCTTCGACGGCATCCGCGCGGCATAATCTGCTCGTGCACAAACAACTTCCGCACGGCTCACCACAGCCGTGCGGAGATTGGCGAGATCCGCTGCGTCATCTCTTATCCCGTCTTGGTTGACCGCCCCGGCTGACTTGATCTGATTGCCACCGGCAATATATCTATAAGTTGCAAGGACCAATGCTGACCCGGTGTCACGCTGGACCATTCCGACGAAGGCATTGGATAATGGGATTTTTCAAGCAACTGTTGGTGCTGTGTGTGCTGGCTGGGCTCGCCGGCGGCGGTTACTGGTACTACGATACCCACATGACGAGCGCGGCCGAAGGCTCTGGCGAACGCAGCCAACGGGGTGCCCGAACGGTCAAGGTTGAGGCGGTTCCTGCCAAGGAAACAGAACTCCCTGTCTTTGCCGAAGCAGTCGGTACGACACGCGCCTTGCGGGCTGTCGATATCGTGCCCCTGGCAGAGGGACGCATTGTCGAGATTGACATCAAGTCCGGCCAAGAAGTAACTGCGGGCACCGTTCTTGCGCGGCTGGATGATGAAATAGAACGGGCAACACTTGCAGAAGCCAAGGCACGCGTGAATGAACGCCGCCTCGCCATGGAACGCGCCGAAGCGCTGCGCCAAACCAACACCATCAGTCAGGCAAACCTGGAACAATTGCGCTCCGAACTGGCCATCGCCAATGCTGAGCTCGACCGGGCACAGCGCCGCTTGGCGGACCGGACAATCCGCGCCCCGTTCACTGGTGTTTTGGGCATCAGTTCGATTGATCTTGGAGCCCGGGTGGAAACCTCCACGGTTCTCACCCATCTGGATGATCTGGCCGAGGTGGAAATCGAGTTCCGCTTGCCGGAAACGGTCTACGGGCAGATTGTACAAGGCCAGCCGGTCACCGCCACCAGCGCAGCATTTCCTGGCCGCTCGTTTACCGGAAATGTTGCTGCGATTGACAGCCGTGTCGATCAAGCCTCCCGGTCCTTCCGTGTCCGGGCCCGCCTGCCCAACCCGGATCGGGTCTTGCCGGTCGGGATGTTCATGCGGCTCGAGATCGAATTGAGTATCCGGCAGGCGATTGTTGTTCCGGAAGAGGCGCTCCAGGTCGAAGGCGGGACCATCTTCCTGTTTGTCGCAGATGGAGACACAGCCGACCGGCGTAATGTGACCACTGGTCTGCGCCGCAACGGGTTCGTCCAAATATCGGAGGGTGTGGAAACCGGCGAAAGCGTTATTTACCGCGGGATCCAATCGCTGCGCGATGGCAGCGAGATCGAGGTGATCGAAGGCCAGCCGGAAGCCCAGGATGATGCCTCCGGAACACCGGAAACGGCTGCGAAGGCGCAACCGCGTCAACGGAGCTGACGGTCCATGTTGTCCGATCTTGCCATCCGCCGCCCGGTTTTGGCCGCCGTTGCCAGTCTTCTGATCATCGTGTTCGGGATTGGTGTCCTGACCTCCATCCCGGTCCGCGAACTTCCGGACATCGATACGGCGGTCGTCACCGTCACGACAACTTATCGCGGTGCGGCTCCGGAAGTCATCGACACGGACCTTACGGAGATCATCGAGGGATCTGTTGCTGGTGTGGCCGGGGTCAAGACAATCAGCTCAAGCAGCCGACGGGGCCGCAGCCGGGTTGTCGTGGAGTTTGAAGTCGGCAACGACATTGATGCGGCGGCAAACGATGTGCGCGATGCTGTTTCCCGTGTCCGGGCAGATCTTCCGGCCGATGCGGACGAACCACAAGTGGTCAAGAACGACGCGGATTCTGACCCTGTCATGCGCCTCGCCGTCACATCCGACAGATTGAGTGCGGCTGAGATCACCGACTATGTCGATCGATATGTGATCGACAGGTTGGCGACCGTCCCGGGCGTCGCATCGATTGACACCTATGGCGGCAGGCCAAAAGCCGTGCGGGTCTGGCTGGATCGCCGCGCCATGGCCGCCCGAAATCTAACGGTTGTCGACATTGAACGCGCTCTTCAGCGCGCCAACCTCGAACTGCCGGCCGGCGAACTAGAGTCGGATTCACGGCAATTGTCTGTGCGCCTCAACAGCCGGCTGCCGACCGTTGACGCATTTTCAAATGTCGTGATTGAGCGGGTCGGCGGTTATCCGATCCGCTTGCGAGATATAGCAACGGTTGTTGCCGGCGTCGCGCAGGATGACACGATTGTTCGGAACAATGGCAAGACTGCCGTCGGATTGGCGGTCATCCGGCAAAGCCAATCAAACACGCTTGCCATTTCAGAAGCCGTCCGTGAAGAAATCGATGCGCTTCAGCCGAACCTGCCAGCTGACATGCAGATCGAAGTCGGCTCGGACGATGCCATATTCGTTGGGGCCTCAATCCGGGAAGTCGTGATTGCGCTGGGTGTGTCCCTCGGGCTTGTTGTCCTTGTCATCCTGTTGTTCCTGCGATCCCTGCGCGCAACCTTGATACCGGCAATCACGATCCCGATCGCACTGATCGGAACATTTGCGGCGATATCCGCACTCGGGTTCTCGGTCAATGTCCTGACCCTTCTCGCCCTCCTTCTGGCCATCGGGCTGGTGGTTGATGACGCGATTGTCGTTCTGGAGAATATCCAGCGGCGTATCGATCTCGGCGAGAGCCCATTGATGGCAAGCTTCCTGGGCACCCGTCAGGTTACATTTGCGGTCCTTGCAACATCCATGACACTGATCGCCGTGTTCGTACCCCTCTCCTTCCTGCAAGGTCAGGTCGGGCGGCTCTTTGTCGAGTTCGGGTTCGTGATGGCGAGTGCGGTGGTTATCTCGACCTTTGTTGCGCTGACCGCATGCCCAGCGCTGGCATCCCGTATTTTGACCAGATCCAAAACACCTCAAGCCGGATCCAATGAAGGTACGCCTGCCGAGACCCTGGTGCTTCGGTGGTTTCGGAAAGTGGTCACGCTTGCGGTCCGCATGCCGCTTGTCATCCTGGCGCTTGCAGGCAGCATCGCCGCACTCGGCTTTGTCGTCTATGAACAGCTGCCGCGCGAACTGACCCCGAGCGAGGATCGCGGAATTGTTTTTGTGCCCCTGTCGGCCCCGCAAGGCAGCACGGTGGGATTCACCGATCAGGCCTCCCGCCAGGTTGAAGGCATTGCAGAACCACTCGTTGCTTCCGGCGATATCGAAACAGTCTTTACCTATACGGGCACCTGGGGCCGTCAGAACCGGGCCTTTGTCGTCCTTCGCCTCGCAGACTGGGAAGACCGGGAAAAATCCCACCGCGATGTCGTTCGGGCCATGATCCCGAGCATGGGCCAGATTACGGCTGCGCGGGGCTTTCCCATCACACCGGCTGGCCTTGGCTTGCGCGGCAGCCGCACGCCGCTGCGCATCGTTGTCAGCGGTCCTGACTTTGAAAGCGTGAAGGTGTGGGCCGCGCAGCTCCTGGAGCGCGGCCAAGACAATCCGAACCTGCGCAATCTGGAAATGGACTACGAGGAAAACCAGCCGCAGCTCGACATTTCCGTCGACCGTGAACGCGCTGATGACCTTGGGATTTCCGTAGAGACGATTGCAACGACACTGCAAACGCTGCTGGCCTCTCGCGAAGTGACCACCTATCTGGAACGCGGCCGAGAGTATCCGGTCCTCGTTCAAGCTGCGGCCAACGACCGGGCCTCTCCAACGGATATCGAGTTCATCTTCCTGCGCGCAGATGACGACGACACGCTCGTCCCGCTTAGCGCTCTAGTGTCACTCGATGTCAACGCTGCGGCTGCGGAACTGCGCCGCTACGACCGTTTGCCGTCCATCACGATCGAAGGCTCGATTGCGGAAGGGTATTCGCTTGGCGATGCAATCGAATACATGGAGGGTGCAGCATCCGAGATACTACCCGCGGAGGCGCGGATCAGCCTTGCCGGTCAGTCGCAACAGTTCCGCGAAACATCAAGCGGTGCTGGGTTCACCTTTGCGCTGGCGCTTTTGATCGTGTTCTTGGTTCTCGCCGCCCAATTCGAGAGCTTCGTCCACCCGTTCGTGATCATGCTAACCGTGCCGCTTGGCGTTGCGGGCGCTGTCTTTTCGCTGGCGGCAGCCGGCTTGTCGCTCAACATCTACAGCCAGATCGGCATCATATTGCTTGTGGGACTGATGGCGAAAAACGGTATTCTCATCGTCGAATTCGCTAATCAGCTTAGGGATGAAGGCAAGGACGTCACGCAAGCCGTTATTGATTCAACGGTCCTGCGCCTCCGGCCAATCGTCATGACAGTCGTTTCCACCGTTTTGGGGGCAATGCCGCTGGTGCTGGCGAGCGGTGCAGGTGCCGAGAGCCGCATTGCAATTGGAACCGTGATTGTCGGCGGGTTGCTCCTGTCCGGCATCCTGACGCTGTTCCTGACGCCAGTTCTCTACAGCTTGCTGGCGCGCTTCACCGAACCACGTTCCGCGATCGAACGGCGGCTGAACACGGAACTCGGCAAACGTGGCCCTGCGGCAGGAGCCGAAACCCCGCCTGCGGAGTAGTCCAAACGGATTTCAGATTTAACCCGCTGTTGCTTCAGTTTGGGCGGGCGCAGGCAATGACCGGACGAATCTCTCCAGTTTCGCCTTGCCGCCGGGAGACCAGCCGAGCCTCACCAATTTTGCGACATCCATCACGCCCACTGGTCCCGGAGCGCGGATCGGCAAGTGCCACTCAAGGCTGAATGTTTCCTTATAGATCTTCAAAAGGTCCTGAAGATCGAGCAGCATGTCGGACGCATTGAACACATCAAAGACGGCCTCGCTGTCGCCGCGCTTTTTCAGGAGAAGCGCAACCGCATCTGCCAGATCTTCGCCGTGAACTTCCGTGCCGACCCGAGGGATCACGGCATCGCCTTTGGCGAAATCGTCCAGCACTTTTGACCATTTGTGGGTTTCCAGGCCTGGAGGGCATCCATAAACGCCGGTGGCCCTGATGACAGTGCCTTTGAAGCTGGCATCGCTCAGCACCTCAAGGGCAAGCTCACCGGCATATTTGACCTTGCCGTAAAAGCTGTCCGGGTCGACAGGCGCCTCTTCCGTCAAAACGCCCCATTTTCCGGCACCGGCATAAACCGCGCGGCTGGAGAGGAACACACACTGAGCGACACCAGCAGACTTTGCCGCCTGGAACAACACCTGCGTTCCTTCGACGTTCCGGTCAATGAACCCATGGGGGTCATCCCCCTCCCCGTCCCGGTACTTGCCCGGCACATGGGACAGGGCACAGTGGATCAGCGCATCGGCTGCGGGGAGTTCAAATGCCCGATCATCGAGATCCCATTTGACATATCTGTCTGCCGGATTGTCGGACGGTGTGCGACCGAGGCACGTGAGCTGGTGGCCATCCTGGCGCAAACGGCTGGCAATAAACCGGCCGAGTTGCCCCGTCGCTCCGGTGATAAGAATATGCATTGATCGACTTTTCTAGTTCTGTGCGGGCGGTGACGGCAGATTGGCGAGTGTTTCACCAACATTCCGTCCCTCGTAAAAGGCCTGCCACAGATCAATCAGAGGGCGCAAGAGATCTGACCGCGCGTGGTCCGTTTGCCACGGCTTTTCATACTGATAATGCAAAATGTGGATCTGATCCCAGTCCCAGAGGCCGGGCAGATTGAACCAGACATATTGCAGCATGTTGTAGAACACCGGAAGGCCATGCCAGTCGGGAAAATAGCTTTCCAGAAAGGTCTGGTCCGTCCGCCGCCAGAACGCCTCAGGAGCATCCAGCTGCTTGAGCATATCCGCATAGGTTGACGCATTCGGACGGGCGGTGAAAACGCCGCTGTTCATCCGGTGAAAGTCGCCCAGCGCCTCATAGACATTCGGGGCGGCACAAAACTCCGGATACCCAAACAACTTGTCGCAATTCTGCAGGACGAGGGCATCGGCATCAATGAAAACCACGCTGTCATAGTCTTCCAGTTGCCACAGGCGCATTTTGACGAAGTTGTCGAGCGGGGTATGAAACACCGGCTTGCCGCCCTTTGTGAACGGTGCCGCCTTGTGCAGCCGTCCCCGCTCGTGCCGCTCATTAAATGCGTCAGACGTCGGCAAGCGGTCACACTGGCTGAAACGCGGCGAGAATTCACGGAGTGCTTCCAGATCGCCCGGATCGACACCTGGCGTATAGAGCACCACGAGATCTGCCTTCGTGCCGCTGAGCCGCAAAGAGCGCAGGAGCGCAGTTGCACCGAGCACATAATCAGCGTTGGTCACCAGGGTCACATAGGCGTGTCGACTGGTGGCCCCAATGTCGCCCTTGGCCTCAAAGACAGGATGATCGCTTGCCATTGGGCCTTCAAGAAACAGATTTTAGACGCGGGTGCTCCGGGTCGCGTTCGATGTCCACCGCAATCTCCTTCGTCCAGGCAGAGACAGCCGGGACACGGCTGCGGTCGATCCGGTAGGCGTAGGCCTTGGCAACGTCGACGACTTCGCTCAGCAACCCATCCTCCAGCTTGATCGGGTTGAGGCCCAGTTCCAGAAATTGGTCATTTTTAACCACTAGATCGTTTTCAGGCGCTTCCTTTCGCGGGTTCGGAAGATAGGCGATTTTTGCGCCGGTCAGCTTGGAAATGAGCTCGGCCAGATCGCGCACGCGGTGGGTTTCCGTCATCTGGTTCAGGATCAACACCCGCTCGCCGCGCGCCGGCGGGTTCTCCAGGGCGATCTCGATGCACTTGACCATGTCGCGGATGTGGATGAAGCCGCGGGTCTGCCCACCCGTGCCGTGAACGGTCAGCGGGTAGCCAATCGCCGCCTGCATGAGGAAGCGGTTGAGCACTGTGCCGTAATCG
>ERZ1023282.88-NODE-88-length-54962-cov-4.598758_pt1 | contig 54962 bp, 54 predicted proteins | sample MGYA00521262_ERZ1023282 | MGnify/ENA primary metagenome ERZ1023282 (study PRJEB32759, sample SAMN07749867) | skin metagenome | biome: transportation; feature: city; material: polyester macromolecule | host: Homo sapiens | place: Hong Kong:KT line | collected... | reverse complement strand
GCATCTCATCTTTGATGAACTTGGCCGGACGATTCAGAACATGCATCGCGCGGCGAGATTTATGTATTTAATGCCATTGAGAAATATGTCGATTGCAGGCCCTTGGCTGCGTCCCGAATAATCACGGAACAGATTTGAGCCCGGAAGCGCTGACACATTCATTGGCGGTCCGGCACTCCGAATACCGGTTAGGGCAACGTTTGCGATGAGGTGACATGAAACGAGTGTTGGGCGCGTTAACCGCAGCCATGTTGACCGTCAGTGCGTGGCAAGCCTCGGCGCAAACACTTGTTTTGGGCCTGGAAAACGTAGAGTACTTTCCCTGGCAACTGCCGGATGGGACCGGGGCCGATATTTTCCTCATAGAGACGGCGGCCCGAAATCTGGGTTATGCGGTTGATTTCCGGCCCGTACCGTGGAGGCGTTGCCTCAACGAGGCCGGTTCGAACGCCATCGACGGTTGTTTTTCGGCCAGCTTCGAGGTGAGCCGGATGGACCTCGGGGTCTATCCGATGGCGGGCAACCGTCCGGATACCTCAAAAGCTCTGCACGCTGACAGTTACTCGCTCTACGTTCCAAAAGAATCGGATGTTCGCTGGACTGGGTCAGGGTTTGAAAATCTGTCCGGCGATATTGGTGCCATCTACGGCTATTCGATTGTGACAATGCTCCAAAACCAGGGTGTCGGGGTTTTCAAGGCCGACCGGCTCGGTCAACTGTTCCAGCTCCTTCTGCGCGACCGCCTGGATGGTATCGCGGCGCTGACTGCACATGCCGATCACTTGATCGAACAAACGCCGGAGCTGAACGGACGGGTTCGAAAGGTAGGGCCGCCCTTGGAAGAAAAGCATTACTACCTGTTGTTTTCACATGGCTTTGCCAAGAACAACCCGGAGGTCGTTTCAGCCCTTTATGATGAGATCAAACGGGTTCGAAAATCCCCTGAATATCGGGAAAATTATGAGCACATCCGGCGCACGCATGTTGAGCCGCACACCTTGAACTACGACCCTCCCGGTGGGCTTTAAGCAGAGATCAGACGAAGTCAGGCACTTTTTGCTCGTGCACGAACAGCCGGAACACGGGACATGATTTCCTCTGCCGCGCCCTCTGCGCCGGGCTCAAGCGCCATGATGCCGGCGGCGGCCTTGGCACCCATTGCGTAGGCCGGAGCATCCAGAGCATAGAGCGCCTTCACCAGCAAATCTGTCGTGAGTTTCTTTTGGCTGATCGGCGCCGGACCAGCGCCAGCTGCATGAACGCGTTGCCCCCAGAAAGGCTGATCGGCAAAGACCGGGCAGACAAGGGAGGGCTTGCCCCAGCGCAAGGCTTCATGGGTTGTTCCGGCACCGCCATGGTGAATGATGCTGCTGCATTTTGGAAACAGCCAGATGTGCGGGGCCTTGTCGATCAAAAACACCTTGTCTTTCAAGACCTCCGGCAGGGTGTGCCCGGTGAGGCCGCCCCAGCCGCGCGCCAAAATGGCCCTCAGTCCGGTCTGGGTGAGTGAGCGCATGATCAGCCCGGTCAGATCTTCCGGGTTCCGGCTCGGCATAGAGCCAAAGCCGATATAGACCGGCGGCGGGCCGTCCTCCAGAAACTGCATCAGCTCGCGGTCTGGCATGTAGGTGTTTGCGGGCCGCATGAACCAGTAGCCGCTCAGCCAGGACGTTTCCGGCCAGTCTTTCGGTCTCGGCACCAGCGCAGACGAAAACCCTTGCAGGCACAGTGCTTTGGAGCCATCCGGCATATGCCCGTCGATCATTTCGCCCGGGTATTCGAATTCCGCGGTTGCTTCGGCGCGCAGCGGTTTCAACATGGGAGACAGACCCAGCGCCATGAGTTTGCGGGCAGCCAGATAACTGAGACGGTTTCCCAGTTTACCGAGTGCGGGCAATCCAAACAGGGAGACCGGAAAGTCGCCTGTGGGCGTCACGACCGGTTGAAGCGCGGTCGGCAAAGCCGGGACATTCAACCGCCGTGCCACCAGCGTCATCACCGTGGCCTTGAGATTGAAGAGGATCAGATCCGGCTTTTCTTCCAGACCGATTCTCCACAAACAACGGACGACCTTCTTCTGATCTTCCATGGTGGTGCGGGCGACCTTGATCTTGCCGCGGAAGGTGAACATCGCCTCGCGCGTCACCGGGTCACCCAAAAGGGCTTCAAAATCGATCGGAACCGCGCGCGGCTGCGCCCCCACCTTGCCGATCATCGTGTCAAAGCCGCGCCCCGTCGCTACGACGACATCGGCACCGAGACGCACCAGTTCACCGGCAAGCGCCACATAGGGCTGAACGTCGCCGCGGGTTCCGAGCGTGGCAATCAGGATTTTCGGCTTCGAAGCGTTCATTGGTGAAATTCCCAATAGGAAGGTGCCTCTTTTGGATGTTTTTTGGCCACTCTGCAATCAGGAAGAGGTGTAAAATCATCAAAATATCTGGAAAGTGTCAGCTACCGTTGGGGCATTATCAAATCAATGACATCTTGAGGAATGAATTTCCGGTTTTGTTAAGGGCAGGGGATTTAGGGATTCTCTGAAGGACAAGCAGAAAAGGCAATGCATGGCCCTGGAACTGAGTTCGATGACAGCGCTGCGCTTGGCCCGGCGCGCAGTGGCTGCCGTTGCGGTCGTGAACGGTCTTGCTTTTGCGGTGTCCGGCCTGGCACTGGCAACGCCGCGCATCGACATTGTCACCGAAGATTATCCGCCCTACGAAATGGCTGTGGAGCAGGACGGTCTGCGCGGTTTCGATTATGAGGTCGCCACCGAAGCCTTCCGCCGCATGGGCTATGAAGCCAACATCCTGTTCCTGCCCTGGAAGCGGGCGCTGAACGAAGCAGAGACGGGCCGGGCAGCCGGCATCCTGACCTGTGCCCATCATCCCGACCGGGAGCGGTTCATTCTCTTCTCGGACCCGATCAGTGTCTTCACCAATGGTTTTTTCGTCCGAAAAGCGCATGAGGGGCCGGACATTCAGACCGTTGAGGATGTGGTTGGTCAGCCGGTGGCGTCCATGGCGGGATATGAAAGCCTGGCGGTTTTGCAGAACCTGGGGGCCAAACCGATCGAAGCGCAAACGACCGCGCTTGGCCTCAAGATGCTGGCGGCCGGCCGGTTTGATTATCTGATGGGCGCGCGGGAACCGACGGAGTACATCATCCGCCGCGAGGAGATGAGCGGTCAGTTTGAATTCATCGGGCTGACCACCCGGGATTTCCACTTTTGTTTTTCAAAGAGTTATGAGGGCGTTGAGGATCTGATCGGCCCCTTCAATGAAGCCTTGGCAGAAATGCGCGCAGATGGCACCTATGACGCCATCCACGACAAGTACCGGTAGGGGCCGGATCAACGGTTCCGGCCACACCTCATTTGAAGACTTTGAAGGCTTCCATGCAAACGCTGTTCTCCCTGAAAACCTCCGGCCAGGGGCTTTATGAGTTCACCCGGTCTGTCAGCAGCTGGCTTGTCGAGGACGCCGCAGGCGACGGACTGCTGACCCTGTTTGTGCGCCACACGTCCTGCTCGCTCCTCATTCAGGAAAACGCTGATCCGGATGTGCAGGTGGATCTGAAAGCCTATTTCAGCCGTCTTGTCCCGCCGGCGAGCGATCCTTCGATGCGCTATCTCACGCACACGCTGGAGGGCCCGGACGACATGCCGGCGCATATCAAGGCCGCGGTTTTGCCCGTCAGCCTGTCGATCCCGGTCTCGGGCGGCGAAATGCTGCTTGGCACCTGGCAGGGGATATATCTCTTTGAACACCGCGACCGGCCGCACCAACGCCAAGTGGCGGCGCATTTTCTGAGCGACCGGTAACCGGATGCCCTATGTCCGCAGGGCGGGCAGGCCGACGCCGGTGCTGTCGAAGCCGCCGTCGGACGCAATCACCTGACCGGTAACGTAGCTCGCCTCTTCAGAGCACAGAAAGGCGATGACCGCGGCAATTTCAGCCTCCGAGCCATAGCGGTTCAGGGGGATCGCATCGTGATAGGCGTCGATGATCTCCTGAGTGTGCACGGCCATGGCGAGCTTGGTGCGGACCGGGCCGGGGCAGACGCAATTGGCGCGGATGCCGTATTCGCCAAGTTCGGCCGCCTGCTGCTTTGTCAGGTGAATGACGGCGGCCTTCGACGTGCCATAGGCCACCCGCAAGGTGGAGGCGCGGAGGCCGGAAATCGACCCGATATTGACGATCGCTCCACGCGTTTTTTTCAGATGCGGAACGGCGGCCTGCGAGACCATGAACACCCCGTCCAGATTGGTCGCCATCACCGTGCGCCACAGACTCAAATCCGCGTCTTCGATCGGCCCGAAATTGGCAACACCGGCATTGTTGATCACCGCGTCCAGACGCCCGAAGTGTTCGATGATCTTGGTCATCATCTCATCGACGTCATCGGGGATAGAAACATCATAGATGAAGGCCGAGCCCGCGTTGATCCCGGCGGACGCCGTTTTCAACTCCGCCCCGTCGCGGTCGACCATCGCCACCTTCCAGCCCTTTTCGATCAGGAGCTTCGTGGTCGCCAAACCAATCCCGCGCGCGGCGCCGGTCACAAGGGCAATCTTTTCAGTCATTTTTCTGGACTGTCCTTCATAGCTAACTTTTTGGTGCCGTTCGGATCAAAACACGTGCTTAATATCTACAGTAGACGATATCGTAGTGGCCAGTATTTGGATTGTTGGTGTTTTAGATGAACGAAGAAATCTCATATGATGGTGACCATAAGGCCTATATAGCACTTGGCCGCTTTATCTCTGTGTTTGCTAACATGGACTATCAACTCACTGTTCACCTGAGCCTGATGACAAATTTGGGCGAGAAAAGTGCGAATGTCCTTCTTCAGGGTATGAGCATGAACGTGAAGCTGCAAAAGCTCCGGCAGGCCGCCAAGTTCGCAGACCCTGTTTTCGGGGAATACGCCCCTCTTTATAAGAAGTTCTCAGAGTACAATGAGTTCAGGAACAAGATTGTTCACTGGTCCCATATTTTTGAGGAAGAAGGCCAGTGCTTCGACATAACAGACCCAACAAGGAACGCTCAAAAAACCCTTACCGCGCATCGGATCTCTGTTGATCCAGACGATTTGATACGAATCGCTGAGTGGATCTGGAACTCCCTCAGCTTCTTTTATCCCTTCGTCTCAGGGCACAAAGAAATAATTCCAGAAGGTTATGATGTAGAGCGTCTGCTTCGGGAAGCCCCTCCAGTCCCGAAAGACCGAGATACCAGTCTTCGTACGACTGTTTAACGGCCTCTGAAATTTCATCTTCAGAGTTTTTTCGAATCAAGCTTTCTTCATCCGTCATGCTTCTGGTACGTCACGTACAAAAATAGGAAAATATTCCTTGACACCGTAACGGTGATGTGGCACGGTTTTGTCATGATCCAAGAAGTGCGGATCAGTTGAGGGTTCCGGCGTTTGCGTGGAGGCCTTTTTTGTTGGGCGCATCGGCCGAATGGGCTGAGGGAGCAAAACAAAGCGGGAGAGTTAGAGGATGGCAGATTATCCAAGTCCCGCTGCCGCAAGGCCGGTTTCAGCCTCATGGGCCTCAGTATCTCACGGGCTCGTTGGGCGTGGATAAGTTTTTTGACAGAGGTCCTGCTGGTTGCCGTCCCGGCCCCCGAGCCGGGACCTATGCCGGGACCTGACTTGGGATCAGAGCATTGACGATGGCCCCGGATCAAGTCCGGGGCGGCGATAGGCATACCTTTGGTCTTGCTGCCAACGTCCGTTTCGATCTGAGGTATGAGACCAGCTGCCGTCCCGGCCCCCGAGCTGGGACCTGTGCCGGGATCACAGGTTGGGCCGCGAAAGCGACGAGGCCCCGGATCAGGTCCGGGGCGGCGATAGGCATACCTTTGGTCTTGCTGCCAACGTCCGTTTTGATCTGAGGTATGAGACCAGCTGCCGTCCCGGCCCCGAGCCGGGACCTAATCTGGGACCAGAGCATTGACGGCAGGTCCCGGATCCAGTCCGGGGCGGCACAGGGGGCGCAGCGAGACGGGTGCCCTGACAGCAAATCGATCTGTGTCTGTATCAACCGGCATCCGCCGGTTTTTTTTGTGCCTGGAGGGAACCAGTTTGGCTCAGTGCGGGGGATCGAACGTGAAGGCGCGGTTCTCAGGGCAGGGCCTCGCCGACACGCTTAAGCGCGAGAAGGCTCTGAACCGGAAACGGCAGAAGCAGTCGAAGCAAAGGGCTTGCACCATCTCGGCGGTTTTCGGCGAAGGTGATGGACCCGCAGGTCCCGAGGGGATGGAAACGCCCCGGCCCCCCGATCCCGGATCTCCACGGTGTTCCGTCCGGGACGACACAGCAGATGGGGCGGTGGCGGACGCAGATGTGGGGCAAAAGAAAACGCCGGAAAGCCCGCAAGACATGGCCACGCGGCTCTACCGGGCGTTTGCCGGGCAGATGGACCAGCTGGAAGCGCGGCTCGCGGACTTGTTTGACGAGGCTGGTGCGGGGCCGCCGAATGGCGGTCTCCAGGAAATCGACAAGACGGTGAAGACCCTGGCAAGCCTTGCCAAGACCTTGACCGCCCTGATGGATTTGAAAACGGATGTGAAACCGGACGGGGAGGGCGACAACCTTGACGACCGGGAGGAGTTGCGCGCGGTACTTGCGCGCCGTCTTGAGCGATTGTGCGAGGCTGGGGCGGATTGAGGCGGTCCTCTCTGCGCTTTCGGCGGATGATCTGAAATTCCTGACCTACGACTGGCCGGTCTTTGCGCATTCCCACCAGCTGCCGCCGGAAACGGACTGGGCGGTCTGGCTGCTGATGGGCGGGCGCGGGGCCGGAAAGACAAGGGGCGGAGCTGAATGGATCCGGGCGCGGGCGCTGGGGCACGGCTGGTGCGAACCGGGCTTTGCCGGGCGGATCGCGCTGGTTGGCGAAACCTATGCGGATGTCCGAGAGGTGATGGTGGAAGGGGTCTCCGGACTTCTGGCCGTGCATCCAGCCGGGGAACGGCCGCAATGGACGCCAAGCCGCCGCCGTCTGGAGTGGCCGAACGGCGCGGTGGCGCAGACCTTTTCCGCCGAAGACCCGGAGGCCTTGAGGGGACCGCAATTCGACATCGCCTGGTGCGATGAACTTGCCAAATGGACCTATGCCGAGGAGACCTTCGACATGTTGCAGTTCGGGCTGAGGCTGGGCCGCAAACCCCGCCAGTTGATCACGACAACGCCGCGGCCGGTGCCGCTTTTAAAACGCCTGATGAAACAGGCGGGGACCGCCATCACCCATGCCCCGACCAAGGCCAATGCGCTGTTTCTGGCGCCGGGCTTTCTAGAGGCGGTGGTCGGCCGGTATGGCGGCACGCGCCTTGGCCGGCAGGAGTTGGATGGCGAGCTGATCGACGACCGGCCGGACGCACTCTGGTCGCGGGATGGATTGGAGGCCGCAAGGGTCGCAGCAGCACCGGAGGGTCTGACGCGCATCGTCATTGCGATCGATCCGCCGGTGACGGCAACGGCCAAGTCGGACGCTTGCGGCATTGTCGCCGCGGGGCTCGGCAGTGACGGCAAGGCTTATGTTCTGGCCGACCGCAGCCGCCGTCCGGCCAAACCCGCCGACTGGGCAGAAGCCGCCATTGGCCTCTGGCACGGATTGAAGGCCGATTGCCTGATCGCCGAGGTCAATCAGGGCGGCGACATGGTCGCGCAAGTGATTGCGAGTGCCGATCAATCGGTGCCGGTGAAACAAGTGCGGGCCAGTCGGGCCAAGTTCTCGCGGGCCGAGCCGGTCGCCATGCTTTACGATCAGGGCAAGGTGCACCATGCAGGCACGTTTCCCGAACTCGAAGACGAGATGGCCGACTTCGGCCCGGGCGGGCTGTCCAGCAGGCGCTCCCCCGATCGGTTGGACGCCCTCGTCTGGGCGGTCTCGGACCTGATGCTCGGCCCCAAGGCAGAACCAAAGGTGCGTGGGCTCTAAACCAACCCACTCAGCCGCCCCGGACCTGATCCGGGGCCTGAGTTGCTCCGGAGATGGTCCCGGATCAAGTCCGGGACAGCGGAGAGGCAGAGGTTATCCGGAAAACCTGGACGTCTCCGCGCCGAAGATCATGTTCGGGGCGGATTGGTCTTCGAAGTGGAAGATAAACCGGCCTTCGCGCTCAAGGCCAAGCGCATCGTAGAATTTGAGCGCTGACTGATTGTGCACAAAAACGGTGAGGAATATCCGTTCATGCCCGTGGGCGCTGAGGGTCTCCTTGGATCTATGGAACAGGGCCGCGCCGATGCCCTGCCGTTTGTGGTGGCGGCGGACATAGAGCGTTTCGAGTTCCGCCGTGCCCCTGGCACCAGGCGGGATCTCTGGGGAGAGCGACAGCTTGGCGTAGGCGAGAAGAAAGCCGCTGTGTTCGCAGACCAGAATGATCCGGTCGGGGCTTTCGAGTTCCTGAGCGAGAGCCTCGGCGGAATAGGCGCTCAAGACATGATCCGCAAACGGCCTGGTGATGCCACTGGGCGCATAAGTATCGAGCCAGACTTCGATCGAAAGGGCAGAGAGGGCTGCAAGGTCAGCAGCTGTAGCGAGTCGGATGGAACGGGATAAATCAGACAGCGGGAAATCTCGGAAAATCAGGTGAGGGTCAAAACGGCTACTTGAATAGTGGCATGCACTTTGATCTGCAACCTCACTTGCCGAGCAGCGTCAGGCAATAGCGTTCCAGGTTGGTCAGATGCATGGTCCAACCGGCCGCGTGGGCGTCGCGCAAGGAACCGGACGCGTTTTCGGCAAGATCATGCCAGCCGCTGTGGATGAGGGTGAGACGCACACCGTTGCGCTCAGCGAGGATCGACAGTGTCAGGAGCGTTGTCCCTGTCCAGTCCTCATCGGCCCAGGTCCAGGCGAGGGTTTTGGGTGGATCGAACGTGACAATGGTGCCGGAGGTGATCGTCTGGTGGCCTTCGTTGGTCCAGACTTCGCGGAACGCACCGCCCGCACGTGGCTCCAAAGAGATGTGAGGTCCGAACCAGGCGGACAGATGCCGGGCCTCGGTCCAGAGTGACCAGAGAACAGCGGGGGCGACCGGAAAACCGCGTTCGATCTGAATCACGTTCTGATTGGTCATCTCACGCCCTGCCTCCTGGAGGCGCAAAGAATAGCAGCTTTGCCGCCCGTGCGAAGCGGCGCGTTTGAATCAGTTTTCCAAGTCCCTGAATCGGTTTCTCAAAGCCTTGACTCAGCGCTTTAACGGGCGCGGAAAGGATCGTTATTTCATGCGCTTAAGAAAGGCACTTGAATCAATCTGGGGTGCAGATCCCGCAGCGACACTTGAGGAAAAAGCCTCCCGTACCGGGCCTCTGCTTGCGATCCAGGGGACGGCACAGCCGGTCTGGAGCCCGCGCGATTATGCGGCTCTGGCGCGGGAGGGTTTTGCGAAAAACCCCGTGGTGCACCGCGCTGTCCGGCTGTTGTCGGAGACGGCGGCCGCTGTTCCTCTGTTGCTCTTTGAAGGGGATAAGGAGCTGTCGGAGCATCCGTTGCTGGCACTGCTCGCCCGGCCGAATGCCCATGAAACCGGCGCTGATTTTCTCGAGGCGCTCTACGGCTATCTGCTGGTCTCCGGCAATGCCTATCTGGAGCAGGTGCCGGTGAATGGTGTGCCGCGGGAGCTTTATGCGCTGCGGCCGGACCGGGTGAAGGTGGTGCCGGGATCCCATGGCTGGCCGGAGGCCTTCGATTACACCGCCGCGGGCCGCACCGTGCGCCTGGCTGCAGAAGCGGACAACGGAGAGGAGGCAGCCCCGGTCCGGCATCTGAAGCTGTTCCATCCGCTGAATGATCATTATGGGTTTGCGCCGGTTGAAGCCGCGCAGATGGCGCTCGACATTCACAATGCGGCGGCAAGCTGGAACAAGGCACTGCTCGACAATGCCGCCCGGCCCTCCGGCGCATTGATCTATGGTGTGGGCGATGCGCTCAATCTGACAAGCGATCAGTTCGACCGGCTTAAGGCCGAATTGGAAGACGGCTACCAAGGCGCGCGCAACGCCGGCCGGCCTTTACTTTTGGAAGGCGGGCTCGACTGGAAGCCGATGGGACTGACGCCAAAGGACATGGATTTCATCCAGGCGAAGAACCAGGCCGCACGGGAAATCGCGCTCGCCTTTGGGGTGCCGCCCATGCTGCTCGGCATTCCGGGCGACAACACTTACGCCAATTATCAGGAAGCGGGCCGGGCGCTTTGGCGCGGCGCGGTCTTGCCGCTGGTGCGGCGGACGGCGGGTCATCTTGCCAGCTGGCTGGGACCAGCTTTTGGTGATGGTTTGCGCCTGGAGCCGGATCTTGATGCGATCGAAGCCTTGTCGTCGGAGCGGGAGGCCTTGTGGCGGCGCGTCGGCGCGGCCGCGTTCCTATCGGACGACGAAAAACGCCAGGCCGTTGGCTACGGCGCACGGGGCGGCATTCCAGGGGGAGGCGCAGGATGATTGAAGACTTGACCACTCACGTTATGGCGCGCGGGGATTTGGCCCATCTTGCGCTGTTTTTGTGGGCTGCGACGGCGACCTTGATCGGCCTCGTGCTTGTCCGCGAGTTAGCGCTGTCCAATCAGCGCTTTTCCGATTTCGTCAGCGAGGTCGCCCGGCTGAACCGTTATCTCGCCGAGCTCGGAACGCTTTAAACCCAAGGATTTCGACTGCCGCCGTCCCGGTCTTGAACCGGGACCAAGCCCGAACCGGCCCCGGATCAGGTCCGGGGCGGCACGTTCTGAAATCCGCGGCTTGGAGGCTGCAGACGCCCTTTATCAACAAGGGCCAAGTTCAATTCATATCAAGGAGGGCGGAATGAGCGTTCAAAGCAACTCCCTGGACAGCGGGAGACTGCAGTGCCGTGCCCGCAGCTCGAAAACAACGCTGCTTCAGCGGTTTGGCGCCAAAGCATCCGGTCACAGAACCGAGCATCTACCGGTGTTCCGGGATTTTTCGGGCCGTCTGTTTCATCTCGCCATTCAGGTGAGGAAAGACGCCAAACCCGCTCGTGGAGGCGGTGCTTGATGGCCGGAGCCGTAAGGGCCCCGGTGCGGATTGCCGGTTATGCCAGCGTCTTCGGCAAGCCGGATGGCGCTGGCGACACGGTTCTGCCAGGTGCGTTCCGCAGGAGCCTCCGACAGCGTCCGCCGGCACGCGTTGCGCTGTTGTGGCAGCACGATCCCGCCCGCCCGCTCGGCCGTTGGACGCAGCTGACAGAAACACAACACGGGCTTTGGGCCGAAGGGGACCTTGCCCCGGGCGTTGTCGCAGCCTTCGAGGCGGCGAACCTGATCCGGGCAGGGGCTCTTTCCGGGCTTTCCATCGGCTTCAAGGCGCGCACCGCCCGCAGACCGCACCGCGGATCTGGCCGGCTCTTGCAAGACATCGATCTCTGGGAGATTTCCCTCGTCACTTTCCCGCAAGTCGACGAGGCACGAGTCCGGCTTTTTACACCGCCTCCGAACACATCAACCCCACGCACACCGCACATTGGATCAAGGGAGTATGCATGATGACAGGACCTTCAGACTGGGTGCCCGATGACCTGCCGCTGGAAACCAAGGCGGACATGCCTGGTGGAATGCCGCCGGTTCCGGCTGCTCCAACCGCCGATACCTCAGGCGGCAATGACGTTGCCCGGACCTTTGACGTGTTCTTCCGGACTTTCGAGAGCTACCGGGCGGTCAATGATGCGCGCCTTGCGGAAATTGAAAGCCGGGGCAGTGCGGACGTGATCTCGCTGGAAAAACTCGACCGGCTGGATGCAGCCCTCGACGCCACACAGCGGCGTCTGGATGATCTGACCTTGAAAAGCCGCCGCCCTCAGATCGGCAGGCAGGGTCCGCGTCAGATGACATCGGCAGCCTTGGAACACAAGGCAGCCTTTGAGGCCTATGTGCGTTCCGGCCGGGAACAGCCCTTGCGTCCGCTGGAAGTCAAAGCCCTTTCGGCCGGATCTGATCCGGATGGCGGCTATCTGGTACCGGAGGAAACGGAAGCCGGGATTATGCGCCGCCTGTCGCAGGTCTCTCCCATCCGGGCGATTTCCGGCAACCGGCAGGTCTCGTCCTCGACCTATAAGAAACCGTTCGCTGTAACCGGCCCGCAGTCCGGGTGGGTTGGCGAAACCGCCGCACGGCCGCAGACGAACAGCCCGCAACTGGCTGAGCTGACATTCCCGGCGATGGAACTCTATGCGATGCCCGCCGCGACATCGACCCTGCTGGATGATGCGGCGGTCGACATGGATCAGTGGATCGCGGAAGAGGTCGAAGCCGCCTTTGCCGAACAGGAGGGAGCGGCCTTTGTCAATGGCGATGGCGTCAACAAGCCGCTTGGTTTCCTCCAGGCACCGCGTGTTGCCGAGAGCAGCTGGACCTGGGGTTCGCTCGGCACGATGCCCACCGGCGCGGCTGGAGCGTTCCCGGCATCGGATGCCGGAGATACGCTCATTGACCTCATCTATTCCTTGAAGAGCGGCTACCGGCAAAACGGCCGGTTCGTCATGAACCGCAAGACGCAGAGCGAAATCCGAAAGCTGAAGGACGGCGACGGGACCTACCTGTGGCAGCCGCCTGCCGGTGTGGACGGCGCGGCGACCTTGCTGAATTTCCCAATCACGGAAGCTGAGGACATGCCAGACATTGCCAATGATGCCCCCGCGATTGCCTTCGGCGACTTCCGGCGCGGCTATCTGGTGGTGGACCGCATGGGCGTGCGCCTCCTGCGGGACCCTTATTCCGCAAAGCCCTATGTGTTGTTTTACACCACAAAACGGGTCGGCGGCGGCGTTCAGGACTATGACGCGATCAAACTCTTGATGTTCTCCGCATAAAACCGCTCACACAAGGCTCACGTTTTCTTGCCTTGTAAGTCTAACCTAGCAGACCCACATCCTCGAATGAACGATGAGGGTCGTTCCTCCCCAGACTTGGCGCCGCACTCCTTTGGACCTGCGGCGCCTTCTTTTTTGGGAAACACCCATGACATCGATCCGTTTGAATGATCCGGCCACTGAACCTGTGGCGGTCGAGGAAATGCGCGCGCATCTCCGGCTGAGCGGCAGCGAAGAGGACAGCAGCCTTTCCGGGTTCCTCAAGGCCGCCCGCACGCACATCGAACAATCCACCCGGCGTGCTCTGATTTCCCAGTCCTGGCGACTATATCTGGATGGCTGGCCGGTTGGCCGCATTGTCCGGCTGCCCGTGTCACCGGTCCAGTCCGTTGATCAGATCACGGTCTATGACCGCGATGGCAATGCGTCCCAGCTTCAGCCTTCTGATTGGCATCTCGACCGCTCCGCGCAGCCTGAACGGGTAAAAATCAAGCTTGGGGCCGGGCTTCCCGCCTCTGACATGATGGCGGCCGAAATTGATTTCACAGCCGGATATGGCGCTACCGCCTCCGATGTTCCTGAAAACTTCCGGCAGGCCGTGCGCCTTCTGGCCGGGCATTGGTTTGAACACCGGGAGGCGGGAACGGATCTCGCAATTGCCAGCCTGCCGCAAGGGCTCGACCGGTTGTTGTCCACCGTCCGGGTGCCGCTGTTATGAGGGCCGGGGCCTACCGTGTGCCGGTTGTGCTGCAGCGGCCAATTGAGACCCGGTTAGCTTCGGGGGAAATCACGGCCAACTATGAAGCCGCTGGATCCGTGTTCGCCGCGCTTCGCTTGAAAAGTCAGAGCGAGCGCTTCGAAGACAACCGAACAGCAAGTTCCAAAACCTGGGAGATCCGCTTGCGGCCCTTTTCCGGATTGGCTGGCGGCTGGCGGATCCTCTCTGGTACCCGCGTTTTCCGGGTTTTGTCGGTCTGCGATCCAACCGGCCGGAGACGGGAACTTCTATGTGAGACAGAGGAGGAAAGCCCATGAGCCTTTCCGACGTTCAAACGGCCCTGCGCGCCGGTTTGTTTTCTCTGCTCAAAGCCGATGGCGTTCTGTCCGGTTTGCTGGGGTCGGACCGGATTTTTGAATCACCGCCGCGGGCAGATACCTTTCCCTACCTCGTGCTGGAAAGCGTTGAGACCCGGCCGCTGCTTACGGAGATTGGCGAGGGTATGGTGCATTCACTGGCCTTAAGCGTGTTCTCCCGCAAGCTCAGCCGGGACGAAGCAGCCCAGGCTGCAGGCCGTGCGGCAGAGGTCCTGATGACAGGGCCGGTATCCTTGACCGGACACAGGCTTGTGAACCTCACCATAACGAACGTGCTCAGCCGCAAGATGCGCGACGGACGGGGATATCGGGCATCGAGTTCCCTACGAGCGGTCACCGAACCGCTTACCTGAGATGACCTTCTGACAGGAGAACGCCATGGGCGCACAGCGCGGACGTGATCTGCTCTTGAAACTGGATGCTGAATCGAACGGCACGTTCGTCACCGTTGCGGGCCTTCGGGCGCGGCAAGTGGCGCTCAATGCCACAACTGTCGACATCACCACATCCGACAGCGCGGGCCGCTGGCGTGAGCTTCTGGAGGGGGCCGGAACGCGAGCAGCAAGCCTGTCCGGTTCGGGTCTATTTAGGGATGCGCAGAGTGATGCTGCCGTTCGCCAGTTGTTTTTCGACGGGACCATCCGCCCCTGGCGGGTTGTCGTTCCGGATTTCGGAACGCTGGAGGGCCAGTTTCAAATCACCAGCCTGGAATATGCAGGCCGCCACGATAGTGAAGTGACCTTCGAACTGGCGCTGTCCTCCGCAGGGCAGGTGAGCTTTACCGCTGTCTGAGAGATGCAATTCGGGGAGAAATCAGATGCCAAACAGGTTCCGAGGAGAGATTTCCGCCCAACTCGATGGCCGGACATGGACGTTGGTTCTGACGCTTGGCGCGTTGGCCGAGCTGGAGGCGGCTTACAAATGCGAGAGCCTTCCAGCCCTGCTTCAAAGGTTTTCACCGGACAGCTTGTCTGCATCCGACATGATCGTTTTGCTGGGTGCAGGCTTGAGAGGTGCAGGCCACGATGTCACCAATGATCAGGTGGCGATGATGCAGGCCGCTGGCGGTGTCGCCGGATTCGCCGCGATCACGGCCGACCTCCTGACGGCTGCCTTTGGTGCCCCCTCTAACGAAGACGGCGAACCGCTGGCAGAAGCATCTTAATGCTGCCCTGGGCAGATCTCTTGCGGATAACTGCAACGCGCTGGGCTTGGACGCCGGCCGAGTTTTGGGCGGCGACGCCGCGGGAACTTGAGGCTGTGTTGGGCATTGGCCACCCGGCGGATGGCCTCAAACGATCTGAATTGGACCAGTTGATCAGAACCCATCCGGACACGGCAACATGCGGCCGTGCCGAATACCGGAAGGAAGAAAGACCTCATGACTGACCGTGATCTGGATCTTAATGTCCCGCTGGCGGATCTCGAGGAGTTCCGGACGAAGATGATAGAGATCGACCGCAGCGCGCAGAACATCTCCCGCAGTCTTGTGGGCGGCCTCAAGTCGGCCCTTGTGGATGGCAAATCGCTTGAAAGCGTCTTCAAGAAGATCGGGTTGTCCGCGTCCTCCCGGGTGCTGAATTCAGCGCTCGCGCCTTTGGAAAAGGCGGCAGGCAGCCTCTTCGACAGAATTATCCCGTTTGCCAAGGGCGGGGTGATCGGCGCTCCGGCGCTGTTCAGTATGGGAAATGGTGTGTCCGGCTTGATGGGCGAAGCCGGTCCGGAAGCAATTCTGCCCCTTGCCAGAGGGGCGGATGGGCGCCTGGGGGTCAAGTCCGCGGAGGGCGGCCGGTCCCCCATGCCATCAGTGCAGATAAATGTGACTGCGCAGGACGCCGAAAGTTTCCGGAGGTCAGAAGCTCAGGTCTCGGCGATGGTGGCCCGCGCCGTCGGACGGGGACGACGCGGGCTCTAACACCGGCCTGAAAAGGAGGGGCTCAGGAACCGGCGTTTGCCGCAGCCGCAAGCATGGCGGCAATCTGGTCTTTCAGGTGAAGGCGCTTCTTCTTCAGGTCTTCAAGAACTTCATCGGATGCAGGTGTCACATCGGTTTCGATGCGGTGCACTTCGCGGTTGATGGTGTGATACTCTTCGGCCAGGCGGGCGAAATGGGCATCGGTGGTCTTCAATGTGTGGAGCGCGTCTGCCGCGTCCGGGAATTCTTCATGCAGTTCGTGAGGAACGTGACTCATTCTATTTTGCCTCCTTTAGAGGCCCCCAAAGTGCCGCCGCCAGTTTCCAAACACCTTGAGACAGATCAATCAAAGTCCGATTTGCGACGGAGATTTTCATGGATGCCTTTCTGAATGAGAGTTTTCCGGTAAGTATTGCCTTTGGAGCACTCGGCGGGCCGGAGCGCCGGACCGAAATCGTTCCGCTTGCGACCGGGTATGAGACCCGCAATGCCCGCTGGGCTGACAGCCGCCGCCGTTACGATGCGGCAACCGGAGTCCGGTCGCTTGAAGACTTGAGGACTGTGCTCGCATTGTTTGAGAAAGCGCGCGGCCGGCTTTACGGCTTCCGCCTGCGTGATCCTTTTGATCATGCGAGTTCAATGGCGGGCAATCCACCTCATGCCGTGGATCAGTCCATCGGGGAAGGAGACGGCAGCACAGTCCGGTTTACCTTGACCAAGACATACGGGAGCGGTGAATTGGCTTATCACCGGGCCATCCGATTGCCGGTTGCAAGCAGCGTGCAGGTAGCCGTGGCTGGAGCAGAACAGACCGCCGGGATAGACTTTGAGGTCGATGCGTCGATGGGAGACATCGTGTTTTCCGCCGCACCACCCGGCGGCAGTGCGATCACGGCCGGTTTCCTGTTCGACGTTCCTGTCCGGTTCGACACGGACCGCCTGGATCTCAGCCTGACCCATTTCGAGGCAGGCGATATTCCCTCGATCCCCTTGGTCGAGATCCGGATATGAGTGCCCGCACAGAGTTGTTGGACCCTAGTATCCGTCAGGAGTAGGTAGTCTTGTTGATAAATATCTTGGTGTTTTGGTGCAGGCTGCAGAAATATGGGGCTGCGGAACCGTTGTGACCCCGCAGCATTTACCACGTGCACTTGTATATTTATTTCGTTTTATTTGGGTTCACCCTGATAACAAATTGTGACGGTTGTATTACGCGGTGTGAAAATGTGATCGCGATTGAGAAACACTTGTAGGTTCAACCGCATTAGTTGCGTTTTCTCCACAAAATGACCAACGATAGTCACGGATCTGACATGAAAACTCTGCCACCGAATCTGGCCGCGCATCTTGCCGGCCGGATTACCACTCTTGCGACCTGCTGGATCGTCACCCGCGCAGACGGCGTCCGGCTCGGCTTTACCGACCACGACCGGGCCTTGAGCGTGGAGGGTGTTCAGTGCCAGCCTCAGAACGGCCTGACGTCTTCGGCGATGAGCGATGGGCCGGATTTCGCCACTGGGGGCGGGGATGTCTCCGGAACGCTGGAAAGCTCAGCGCTGTCCGAAACGGATCTTGAAGCCGGACTGTGGGACAATGCGGAGGTCCGGGTGTTTCTGGTCAATTGGCAAACGCCTTATGATCATGTCTTGCTGAGGCGCGCCCGCATCGGCGAGGTCGGACGTGCGGGGGCGGTGTTCCGGGCAGAGCTCCGGGGGCTGGCGCATCTTCTTGAAAGCCGGCAGGGACGGGTGTTTGCCCGCATTTGCGATGCGGATCTGGGCGACAGCCGATGCAAGCTCGATCTGACCAACCCCGCCTATCAGGCAACGGCCACGGTAACAGCCGCAAAGCGCGAATGGCTCCGCGTCACCGGGCTGGAGACCTATGCAAATGGCTGGTTCAGCCGGGGCAGGGTGACGGTGGTGACCGGACCGCTTGCCGGATTTGCATCCGAGATCGCCAGTCACCGGCAGGAAGGTGCCGTGTCGGTTCTGTCGCTGTTCCAGCCCGCGCCGGAAGCCTTGGCGCCGGGAACGGAAATCGAGGTCCGGGCGGGCTGTTCCAAGGATCTGGACACCTGCCGGACAAAGTTTGCCAATCATCTGAACTATCAGGGGTTTCCGCATATGCCCGGAAGCGATTTCGCGCTGTCTTATCCAAGCCGCAACACGGGCCTTAACGATGGTAGTGCCCGTGTCGAGTGACGCTATGGGGACCGGCCGGAAGGCGGTTCTTGACGAAGCGCGCCGCTGGATCGGCACGCCCTACCGCCATCAGGCGAGCTGCCGGGGGGCAGGCAGCGATTGCCTCGGCCTGCTGCGCGGCATCTGGCGCGCGCTTTATGGGGCCGAACCTGAGGCCCTGCCTGCCTACTCCGCGGACTGGGCCGAAACCGACGGCCGCGAGACGTTGATCGAGGCCGGACGGCGCTGGCTTTTGGAGATTGCGCCGGAGGCCACCGAGCCCGGTGATGTTCTTGTGTTCCGCTGGCGCGATGGTGTGCCGGCCAAGCATGTCGGCATCCTGAGCGTACCGCTTCAAGCCGCCCCGCGCCTGATCCATGCCTATGAGCGGGCCGGGGTCATCGAAAGCCCGCTTGTGCCAAGCTGGCAGCGGCGGATCGCAGCAAGTTTTACCTTTCCGAAGGAGACTGTCTAATGGCGACGCTTGTGCTGGCAGCTGCGGGAAAAGCGGCCGGGGCCGCCTTCGGTCTGGGCGGGTTTGGCGGGGTGATCGGCAAGGCGGCGGGCTCGCTTGCCGGAAATCTGATCGATCAGTCCCTGTTTGGCGGCGGGGCCTCACGGGACATTGAAGGCAGCCGGTTGGCGGATCTTTCCGTGCAATCGTCCAGCGAGGGCGCTTCCATCCCGAAGGTCTATGGCCGGGTGCGCCTTGCAGGGCAGCTGATTTGGGCGACCAACTTCGAGGAAGTCGTCACCACGGAAGAGCAGGGCGGCAAGGCGGGCGGCAGCCGCAGCGCCGCGACCGTCACCACCTACAGTTATTTCGCCAATTTCGCGGTCGGCCTGTGCGAAGGAAAAATCGCCCGGGTCGGCCGGATCTGGGCGGACGGCAAAGAGCTCGACACACGGCAAATCACCTTCCGGGTTTATTACGGGTCGGATGTTCAGATGCCCGACCCGCTTATTACAGCGCTTCAGGACACGGCGCCCGCCTACCGGGGCACGGCCTATGTCGTCTTTGAACGGCTGGATCTGGAACCCTTCGGCAACCGCTTGCCGCAGCTGAGTTTTGAGGTCATCCGGCCGGTCGAACCGCTGGAGAACCAGGTCCGGGCGATCACGATCATTCCAGGCGCCGGGGAGTTCGCCTACGCGCCGGGTGTGGTCTCCGAGGTGTTGGGCCCCGGCGAGCAGCGGCCCATCAACCGGCATATGGTCGCGAGCACCTCAGACTGGACCGAATCCATCGAGGAATTGCTGGCGCTGTGCCCCAATCTCAAGCGCGTTGCGCTGGTCGTCGCGTGGTTCGGCGATGATCTGCGCGCCGGATCCTGCACCGTCCGGCCGAAGGTCGAAGCCAACGGTACGGTCACGGTGGGCGATGTCTGGCGTGTTGCGGGTCTTGAACGGGACGCGGCCGACGAGGTGTCACGCATCGACGGGCGGCCTGCTTACGGCGGCACACCGTCGGACAGCAGCGTGATAGCGGCCATTCAGGATCTGAAGGCGCACGGTCTTGAGGTGCTGCTTTATCCGTTCATCATGATGGACGTCCCAACGGGCAACGGTCTGCCGGACCCCTATGGAGACACCGAGCAGGCACCTTACCCCTGGCGTGGGCGCATCGTTCCGGTGGGTCCGGTTGCGGTTGATGTTGCAAGTTTCATTGGGACGGCCTCGGCGGCGCATTTTTCCGTCATCGGCGGCACGGTTACCTACAATGGACCGGATGAATGGTCGTTCCGCCGGCATATCCTCCATTGCGCGGCGCTTGCAAAGGCGGCAGGCGGGGTGGAAAGCGTTCTGGTCGGCACGGAAATGCGCGGCCTGTCCCGTGCACATGCCGGTGGGGGCAGTTATCCGTTCGCCGACCAGCTGCGCTTGCTTGCTTCGGACGTCAGGGCGCTTGTCGGCAGCGACGTCAAAATCTCCTATGCGGCGGACTGGTCCGAATATGGAGCGCATCAAGTCTCTGATACCGAACTCCGTTTTCCGCTCGATACGGTCTGGGCATCGCCGGAAATCGAGTATATCGGCATCGACAACTATCTGCCCTTGAGCGATCTGCGCGATGACGGCGATCCGGACGGTGGCTTCAGCGGCTATGACCTCGCGAACCTGCGCGGCGGGGTCAAGGGCGGGGAATATTACGACTGGTACTATGCCAGCAGCGCGGACCGGGCCACTGGCACCCGCACTGCCATCACGGACAGCGCCTACAACAAGCCCTGGGTTTTTCGGACCAAGGACATCTGGAGCTTCTGGCAAGAACTGCATTACGAGCGGGTGGGCGGTGTTGAGGACGCAGCCCCGACCGGCTGGGTGCCGCAATCCAAGCCTGTGCGGTTCACCGAGCTTGGCTTTCCGGCGATCGACCGGAGCGCCAACCAGCCGAATGTTTTCGTCGACCCGAAGTCATCGGAAAGCGCGTTCCCTTACTTCTCACGCGGCTTTCGTGATGATGTCAGCCAGCGCCGGGCGCTGGAAGCCTCGCTCAGCTGGTGGTCGAACAGCCATCCGGAATTTGATGCGGGCGACAATCCCGTGTCTCAAGTCTATGGCGGGCCGATGGTCGATCCGGACGGGATCTATCTATGGACCTGGGACGCGCGCCCGTTTCCGGCCTTTCCGATGTTCTCCAACGTCTGGGCCGATGGGGGCAACTGGCGGCTCGGGCACTGGCTCTCCGGCCGGCTCGGCGGCATTTCCATTCAAGGCCTGTGCAAGGCGGTACTCGCCGACTACGGGATATCAGATGAAGATGTAAAGGTCTTTGGTCTTGCCGGAAGCCTCGACGGGTACACCTTGAGTGGCCCTGTCAGCGCCCGCGATGTGCTGGAGCCCGTGCTGACTGCGTTCTCCGGTCAGGCCTCGGACCGGGGCACACACTTAGAGCTTTCGACTGTTCTGCCGGAAACAGTGACCACCCTTCACGCGGACGGCCTTGCCGACCCGGGGGCGGAGAACAGCCTTCTTTCGCGGACACGGGCACAGGCGAGCGAACTCTCCGCTGAAGTCCGCTTCGGAGCAGATGATCCTGTCAGCGATTTCCGCCGCCGGGTCTCCGCGTCCCGCAGACTGGAAGGCGGTAGCCGCCAGGTCGAAACGCAGATCTTGCCGGCATGCTCCATGCCCGAACCCTTAAGCATAGCGGCAGACCGGCGTCTTCACCGGATCTGGTCGGAACGCGAACGGTTGTCGTTTGCCGTTGGTCCTGACCGGATTGATCTGGAGCCGGGGGATGTCATTGCCTTGAGCGGAACGCCGACCGCCACATTTGACCCGCCGCTCACCGTGCGCGTGACATCCATTGAAGACACCGGGATCCGCCGGATCGAGGCGGTGCGGATGACGGCAGAGCTGTCGCCAGCTGCAAGCGGGCCGGATGCTCCGGGCGGCGGCTACCAGAATTCCGACTTGAGCCCGCCTTATGTCGTGTTTCTGGATTTGCCAAAACTTAACGCCAGCGATCCGGACGATGCCGTGCGCATTGCGGCCTACGCCAAACCCTGGCCGGGCGGACTGACTGTGATGCGCAGCGCCTCGGAGGCCGGTTTTGCAACCATCATGAGCATTCCCGCGCCTGCAAGTATCGGAACCCTGGCCGCGCCATTGGCTCCGGGGCCGATGTGGGTGTTTGACCGCGCAAACACTCTGGAAGTCACGCTCCTTGACGGGCAGCTTCAGAGCCGGGCAGAAGCCGAGGTCCTGGCGGGCGCGAACGCGGTGGCTGTGCGTTGCCAGTCCGGAGGCTGGGAGATCCTGCAATTTGTCACCGCGGAACTTATTGCGCCGAAGACCTACCGGCTCAGCACCTTGTTGCGGGGGCAAAGGGGCACGGAAACCGACATGCTGAGCGGTGCGGCTTTGGGGGCCAATGTTGTGTTGCTCACAGAAGACAGGACACCGCTGGTGCCAATCTCCAGCGATCAATCCGGCCTCAGCCTCAACTATCGCATTGTGCCGGAGGGGCGGGCGTTGGACGATCCGGCTGCGGTGGCAGTGAGCCACGCGAGTACCCAGCGGGCGGCCAGGCCCTTGGCCCCGGTTCACCTCAAGGCCCGGCGAACGGGGGAAGGCATTGTCCTTAGCTGGATCCGCCAGACGCGGGACAGCGGTCTTAGCTGGGAACAGGCCGAAGTGCCGCTCGGTGAGGAGTTTGAAGCCTATGAGATCGACATCCTGACAGACCAGGGCGCGGTTCTGCGCACGCTGACCTCCGACAACTCAACTGTCCTTTATCCAAACGCTGAGGAACTTGCCGACTTCGGCGGAACACTCGGTGAAATCCATTTTGCCGTTGCCCAGCTCTCCCAACGCACCGGGCGCGGTTATGAGCGAAAGGCTGTCCGTCATGTCTGAGACGTTACGTCTTGCCCTCCCGTTGCTGGCGGCCGCACAGGCCCAGAAACATGTCACCCACAACGAGGCGCTCCTGACGCTCGACGCGCTGAGCCAACCGGTCGTGCAGTCCCGCGATTTGACTGCGCCACCTGCCGCCAATGAAGGGGATCTTTTTCTTGTTGCCCCGGGCGCCACGGGGGACTGGTCGGGCCGGGACGGGGAGCTGGCTGAGTGGCGCAACGGGGCCTGGGCGTTTCATGTACCCTTTGACGGCCTCACCATTCATCTGCTGGCGGAAGGGCTGAACCTCAGGTTTCTATCCGGTGCGTGGCGGGACATGGATGGTCCGCTGTCCGAAACGCGCATTCTGGCGCGCGGCGGCTTCGGGGCGCAAAGCGAGCACCGGGTGATCGAGGCAGAGCTGTCTGCGCTGTCCGGCGCCTTTGCCGAGACAGGGTTGATCATCCCGAGCCGGGCGATTGTCTTTTGCGTTTCGACCCGCACGGTGACCGCAGTCACCGGGGCATCGTCCTACGACTGCGGATTATCAGGCGAGCCATCCAAGTTCGGCGGGTCCTTGGGGATAGCTGCGGGCAGCAGCAATCTTGGCGTGATCGGGCCAACGGCGTTTTACGCCGATGCGGCTGTCCGGCTTGCGGCGAACGGCGGTGCGTTCAGCGGCGGCACAGTCCGTGTTGCGGTGCACTGCTTCTTTCCCGTTGCGCCTGAAGCGTGAGCGATCACAGCGAACTCATCACCGCGTCTTTGACTTGAACATCCAATCCGGGAGAAACGCATGAAAGTCAGCGATCAGGGGCTCGCCTTTCTGGCGGCACATGAGGGCTATGTTTCGCGAGGCTATCTGGACCCCGCCGGCGTGGTCACCATTGGATACGGATTTACCATGCGCAGCCGGATCTTTGCCGGCTGGTGGCGCAAGCGGCATGGCCGGGGTCTGGCGGTCGGGGACCGGATCTCGCGGGATCAGGCCAACAAGCTGCTGCTGACACTTCTGGATGAGGAATATGCGCCACCCGTGCGCAAAGGTCTTCCCGGTTTGCCGCAGACCCAGTTCGATGCCTGTGTCTCGGTGGTCTACAATCTCGGCAGCCGGGCGCTCTCCTGGCGCTGGGCCCAGCAGCTGAAAGCGGGCAAGGTGTCTGAGGCCGCCCGCCTCCTGACGCAAACGGGCCTGACGGCCGGCGGGCAGCGCCTGAAAGGGCTGGTCAAACGCCGGACGGCGGAAGCCCGGCTCCTGGAACACGGCGACTATGGTCTTTCTGCTGCCGCAGCACCGCCAGCGCCCGGCAGCGACATCATGGAGCTGCAGCGCTCCTTGAAGATGCTCGGCTTTGATCCGGGGCCAATCGACGGGTTTTTTGGGGCTCAGACAAAGGCGGCCGTCAAAGACTTTCAAAAGGCCTATCCGCCCTTGGCCGTTGATGGCATCCCCGGGCCTGCCACCCGCTCCGCCCTGGAGCGGGCCATCGCCGTTCGAAACGGCACGGGACTGGTCGGCATCCTGACACTTCTCACCGGCGGGGGGCTGCTTCTGGAAGATCTGTCCGGAGCCATCGCGGCCTTGATCCTGACCGGTGTACCAAGTTTCAGCGCCATTCTCCTTTGGCTCTGGCAACGCCGCGGTGCGATTTTTCTATGGCTCAAGGAAAACCTGAGCAGTCTTTGAACGCAGTCTGAGCAAATTCAAACGGCCGCCACCGAGTTCGGGTTGTGGCCTTCTAAGAGACGAGCAAAATTTCCTGAAACCTCCTGACAGGAAGCTGTCAGGAGGGGGCTGATAGGGTGCTTCCTGTTACCGCAATTCAGGAGCATTCCGATGACTTTCAAACCTCAGCATTTCAACGTTTGGATGGAAATTCCCGTTTCTGATCTGGACAAGGCGATTGTCTTCTACAACAACGTCTTCCAGACAGAATTGAACCTTGTCACTGATATGGGGCCCAATCCTTTTGCCATGTTCCCGACCAGCGAAGAAAACGGAGTTGCCGGGCATCTTTATCCGGGCACACCGGCTGAAAAGGGCACAGGTCCGACCATCCACATTGCCTGCCCGGACACGCTGGAGGAGACAATGGAACGGTTTGCCAAGGCGGGCGGTGAGGTCATTTCCGATCCGATCCCGATCCCGGCCGGCCGGTTTGCCTACGGCATTGATCCAGACGGCAATTCCATCGGCATGTTCGCCGTCAACAGCTAAGGCGGCACCCGCATGAGACGCGCCGACCGCCTGTTTCAGATTGTTCAGTATCTGCGCGGCGGCCGCCTCGTTCGGGCGCGCCAGCTGTCCGAATGGCTGGAAGTCTCTGAGCGGACCATCTACCGCGATATCGCCGACCTTCAGGCCTCGGGCGTGCCCATCGAGGGCGCGGCCGGGGTCGGCTATATTCTGCGCGATGGATATGACCTGCCGCCTCTCATGTTCACCCGCGATGAAATCGTAGCGCTTTTGGCCGGGGCCCGGATCATCCGGGCCTGGGGCGGGGCAGCGATGGCCCGCGCCGCCGAAGAGGCCATGGTCAAGATCGACGCCGTCATCCCGGAGCGGATGCGCGTGCGTCAGAACGAGATCGAAATCCACGCTTTTGCTCCGGAAATGACCGAAGACGTACGCGCCTTGATCGACTTTCTGGAGCTTGCCGCCGACAACCGGAAACGCCTGTCGATTTCCTATTCGGACGCCAAGGGGCAGACCTCGGACCGTGTGCTCCGGCCCCTCGGCCTCTGGTTTTGGGGCAAAGTCTGGACGCTGGTGGCCTGGTGCGAATTACGCAATGATTTCCGAATGTTCCGCCTTGACCGTATGGCGGACGTCAAGGACACAGGCGAAAAGTTCCGGCCGGAACCCGGCACGACCCTCAAGGATTTTTATCGCCTCATGGAGGCGGAAGGCCACGGCAAACCGGATACTTAGAAACAAGGCGTTGCTTACGCATAGTCTGCCGGCAGGTTCATCGGGGTGACAATCTGGATGTCACTTTCCAGTTGAGATGGCGCCTCCGCGAGCCCGTGGAAGGCGAGACATTGCCGGAACGCTGCCCGCATGTCGCATTTCAGATCATGATAGAGCACGACTGACAGTCTGTTTTGGGCAAGAAGCTCAAGATTGTCCTCATCCAAATCATGCGCGATAAAAGTGGTTGGCAGGAGCCCAATGTCTTCCAGAGCGGCGAGGATGGCCCGGTTTCCGCCTCCCATGGAATAGACGCCATCAATCCGTTTCTGATTGAAAACCTGCCCGGTTACTTCCTTGCCGGTCGCCGGATTGTGTCCCCCGCCGCCGCTGGCATCCAGCAGCTGAATTGAGGGGCGCAATGCGCGCATCTGGTTGCTGAACCCTTCATATCGGTGTTCTTCTCCTTGGAAACTGTGCTGGCTCAGTGTGGTGAGCACAGTGGCTGCGTCGGCCGGCAGCCACTTGTGCATAAGATAGGCGGCGGTTTGACCGGCGCGAATGTTGTTTAGACCGGCATAGGCCAGACGACCGGAGCCCGGATTGTCAGTGAAAACGGTGACCACCGGAATACCTCTGTCCGTCAGGGCGTTGATCGCCGCGCGAACGAGGTCGGTGTCGCGGGCCTTCAGGCACACACCCTGGCTTCCCCGCCGGGCGATCCTCTCCAGTTCCAAAGCGCAGTCTTCTGGTGTCATCGTCTCAAACAGCTTGAACCTTGGCCGGATTGCGATGGGTTTGAATTCGCTCAATACCGCTTCGCTGGCTCGTTGGATTTCGCGACTGAAACGCGTGGGAGCTTCCACCAGAACATCCAGAAAAACGCGTCTTCCACGGGCGGCCAGCTGCCCCTCCTGACGGCTGAGCTCCTCAATCGCATCCTGTACCCGGCGGCGGGTCTGCGGACTGACATGGGCGCGATTGTTGAGGACACGGTCAACGGTCGCGGTGCTCAAACCGGACTGAAGTGCAATTTCCTTCACTGGAAAGCGATGTGTCATTTGATGGATTCTTGATGGTTTTTTCGTCCGTTCGCAAGTCCCTTGACTGGTAAGTTCTTCAAAAGATCCAGTCAGGGAGGACACCATGGATAAGCAGCTAACTCCTACCGGCTACTTCGATGAGACAAGCTGTGATCTGGACGCGTTCATCGCCTTAACCGCCCGCCAGCTTAATATGGCGGACGTGCCACATGCGGACCGTGTTTCGAAGAACGTCCCCGTCTATCGGATAAATGACCTGCAGAATACACTGCAAGGTGAGAGCAGCCGGCGCCGGCTCATGGCCGAGTGGGCGACAGTGCTCAAGGATCTCTCCGGTGTTCTTGTTCTGGAAGGGGCCTACCCCGACACGGGGCCGATTGACCAGGCAACAGACGTTTACAATCAGATCATTGCGGAGGAAAAAGCCCAAAGTGGCGGTGGTGCCGACCATTTTGCTGCCGCCGGGTCGAATGACCGGATCTGGAATTCGTTGCAAAAACTGTGTCTGGCGGCTCCGCATGTCTTTGCAGATTATTTTGCAAACCCGGCGCTTGATACGGTTTGTGAAGCCTGGCTTGGCCCGAATTATCAAATGACCGCCCAAGTCAATCTGGTACGGCCGGGCGGCGCTGCTCAGCAAGCCCACCGGGATTATCACCTTGGGTTTCAGACTGCGGAGGATTGCGCGCGCTATCCGGCGCATGTCCACGACCTCTCACCGGTCATGACGCTGCAGGGAGCTGTTGCGCATAGGGACATGCCGTTGGAAAGCGGGCCGACCAAACTCCTGCCGTTTTCCCAGCTCTACCGTCCGGGATATGCCGCTTACCGCCTGGAGGCGTTCAAGGACTACTTCGAAGGCGCCCATATTCAGCTCCCCCTGTCGAAGGGGGATGCGGTGTTCTTCAACCCGGCGCTGTTTCATGCCGCTGGTGCCAACACAAGTTCAAACATCCACCGCATGGCAAATCTTCTTCAAATCTCCTCTGCATTTGGCCGGGCCATGGAAACCGTAGACCGTATGGCAATGTGCCGCGCACTGTATCCGGTCCTGCTGGATAAGGTTCTATCGGGGAAGGTTGACATCCGGGCATTGGAAGCAACGGTTTCGGCCTGTGCGGAGGGGTATTCGTTTCCCACCAATCTTGACCGTGATCCTCCTGTTGGCGGGTTGGCACCAGAAACCCAGAAACAATTGATGTTGCGGGCCTTGGGTGAGAGATGGTCTTTCGCCAAATTTGAGAATGCACTGACTGAACAAGCAGGGCGCCGCCAGGCATAGCTTTTGTGAGATGACTTGACCTAGTCAGCCGACGCCAGACCGCTGCCGATGATTTCGCGGATGAGTTTGCGTTTCATCGCCTCGGCATAGTCATCATAGGTGCCGGCGACTTCGACAAATGCACCGGGGCCGCGGATCACCTCGGCGTAGTAGTAATCGACCGGTACGGAATCCGGTCCGGCGATTACCAGGCCGTTGACCGTGATGCCGTTGAAGTCAAAAGCCTTATAGGCGCTGTCGGGGCCAAACCCGTCATTGTTGATGCCATCCCCGGCAACATCGATCACCTTCCGGCGGCAATGGGCGGGGGCCTGTTTCATCAAAACGGCCGCATGTCCCAGCGCATAGCCTAGTGCGGTCGGAAACTCTGTATAGCCGCGGCCGGCTTGCCGGAGAGTGTTGGAAGCGGCAGACGCGCTGCCGCCGTCATTGATGAACCGCCAGCTCAGTTGCTCGACCTGTTGATAGCGGCCGCTCCACTCAAAAGCGGTGACATATATTCCGCCGACCATTTCAATGGCGTTGACCACATCCGGGTCCAAAAACGCATCGGCGAGTCCGTTGATCTGGAGTTGATGCTCCCGGGCGTCGACACTGGCGGAACTGTCCATGGCCAATACAAGCGCAACGGAACAGGCCTGCGCCGCGCCGCCAGACGCCATTTGCAGGATGCCGGCGAGGCCGCAAACAATCCCGGTCTTTAGGACGGCTTTCAAACGGTGGCGCGTTTGTCCGAGTGGCAATGCGGTTTTGAGATGAAGTTGGGCCATGGTGGCAGGGTAACTGGTTTTCCTGTTGCAAAGAACAAGCATTGTTTCATGTTGCGTTGCAAAATAAGTTCCGGCTACACTTGAAGAAATCAAAACAGCCGGGGTACGCTCGGGGCATGTATGCATCCCATGGTTTCTTGAGATCCGACATCGGCGATGTCGATGTGGTCTATCACGACGGCCTATTTCATCTTTTTCATCTCGTTCTGCCCAATCACGACTTTATTGCACACGCCGTGAGCCCGGACGGGATGACGTGGCGGCGTGTCAAGAATGCGCTGTTCGTCGGGGAACCGGGCGATTGGGACGATGACATGCTGTGGACAATGCATGTGACCCCGGATCCCGAACGGCCCGGCAGCTGGCGGATGTTCTACACTGGTCTTGCGCGGTCGGAATTCGGGCGCGTGCAACGGGTTGGTCTTGCGCGGTCTAAGGATCTTTACCATTGGGAGCGCTCGACCTCGAAAACCTATCCGATCGAGGTGCCGGGACCACATTACGAAAGCTCGATCGATGAAGGCCGGCAATGGGTCAGCTTCCGCGATCCATTCTATTTTCAGGATCCCGATACAAGAGAACGCCTGCTACTTGCCTCAGCCCGGATCAAGGACGGGCCGATCATCCGGCGGGGCTGTGTGTCACTCGCCGTTGAGGAAGCGCCCGATCAGTTCGTTTTTGAAGCACCGCTTCACCGGCCCGGTTTGTATGATGATGTGGAGGTGCCGAACCTCTTCAAGCTCGATGGCCGGTATTACCTGATGGGCTCGATCCGCGAGGACATCAAAATCCATTATTGGTATGCCGATCAGCTCCGCGGACCCTATGAAAACTTCTTCGACAATGTCTTGATGCCGTCGGGAAACTATGCGGGGCGCATCTGTAAAAACGGTGGCGATTTGCTGCTGTTCAACTTCTTCTCAAAGACGGAAGTCGTTTACGGCCGGGAGAGCGTCAAAAAGCTGCTGCCCCCGCCGAAGGAACTGGTGACGGATGCCGCGGGCCGGCTGAAAGCGAAGTCTTTTTCAGGCTTTAACGATCTGGTGACGCGCAGCGAGAGTGTAACCGCCTCCTATCAATGCAAAAAGCTCTACGTCAATCCGCATGCTTCGGTGATTGACCGCGAAGACGGCCTGCATCTGTCTTGCAAGAGCGGGTACGAGGCTTTTCTAATGCCCGGCCTTCACCAGGATTTCCGGCTGCGGGCCGAACTGACACTCGAAGGCCTGGGCAAGACCGGTCTTGTCTTACGCATGAATGATGAGGGGGACGGGTATTACCTGTCGCTCGATCTGGTCAACGGCATCGCACAGATGCGCGCCTGGGGTGCCAATCCGACACCGGAATTTGAGCACGCTTTCCGCTATGCACCGCTGCAAGAAGCTCATTTTCGGGGCAATGCGCATGGGCCTTGGCAGGTCGAGGTGGTCGCTCACGGGATGTATATCGAGTTTTCGGTCGACGGGTATGTGGTGTTGTCGCTGGTTGACGACAGCTTTGCCGAGGGTGGGGTCGGGTTTTACACCGAGAGCGCTGCGGTTTGCCTCAGCCATTTGACGATAGAGACGTTAAGCCGGCCCGTCACGGAAGCTGCGGCAGAGCAGGTTTACACCGCCACATTTTTTGCCCCTGAAGAGGAGGCCTGAGTGCGCGCGGAAAACGACAATGCGAAACCGCTTCTTCTGGTTTCCGACATCGATGACACGCTGACCGGGGACCCCGCTGCGCTTCGCAGGCTGTGGCAGGTTCTGGAGCTGCACCGCGGTCGACTCAAGATTGCTTTGAACTCCAGCCGGCCGGCGCCCAGTGTCGATGAAACGCTCCGGTCCTATTTCCCGGTGACTTTCGCGCCAGATGCAGTGATCACCGGCTTGGGGACAGAAATCCGGCTTCAGGGCATGTTGCTAGCCTCCTGGTCGCAGCAATTCGACGCTTGGCCGGATGTTCAGATCCGCGAGGCGGTGCTCAAGATGGGCCATACGCCGCACGACGCGGTGTTTCAAACGCCGGGCAAGGCAAGTTTCGCGGTGCCCGGCCAGGAGCAGGCGGACTTGGTCATTCAACGCCTCAATGACGCCGGGTTTTCCTTCAAACATATCTTTTCCGGCAAGAGTGACCTCGACATTCTCGCACCAGAGGCGGGCAAGGACGCTGCAATGCGCTATCTGGCAGACCATCTCGGGATCGCCTTGCAAGACACGATTGCAGCCGGAGATTCCGGCAACGATCTGGCTTTGTTTGAAGCCGCAGGTAAAGCCATTGCTGTCGGCAACGCCCGCCCGGAACTGGTGGCTGCGATGCCGAAAGACAAGACTTATCACGCCGCTGCCCATCACGCGGCCGGCGTCCTTGAAGGATTGGCGGCGTTCAACGCCATTCCACGGTCAGACGTTGAAAATTAGTTCGAGCCTTACACTTAACAGAAACAAACACGGCACGATCAAAAAGAACTGCCTGGGAAAGACGGAGACTTGAAACACAACAAAGGTTGGTACGACATGAACAAGCAGAACGTTGGTTCGCTTTTGATGATTTCCCTGCATGGCTATGTGGCCGGAACGCCGGAACTCGGCAAGCCGGACACGGGCGGGCAAGTGGTTTTCGTCCTCGAGCTGGCCAAAAGGTTCGCGCGGCTTGGCTACCACGTTGATGTGATGACGCGGCAATTTGAAGATCAGCCTGTCGAAGACATCATCAATGAAAACCTGCGCGTGGTTCGAATTCCCTTCGGCGGCAAAGACTTCATCCGCAAAGAGGACATGCACGACTGGTACGGTGATTTCGTCACCAACGCGCTTGCCATGATCCGGCATCGCGGACTGCAGTATGACGTGATCAATTCGCACTATTGGGATGCCGGTGTTTCGGGTCAGAAGATTGCCGAAGAACTTCAGATCCCGCACATCCACACGCCGCATTCGCTCGGCTGGTGGAAACAGCACGACATGGAAGGCGCAGATGCTGCCGAGATGGCCGGATACCGGTTTGATGAACGGATCCAGAAGGAGTTTGTGCTCTATCGCAATTGCGACCATGTGATTGCGACGACCGAACAGCAGGTCGATCTGATTGCCGAACACTATCAACTGCCCAAGGATCATATCTCGATGATCCCTCCGGGGATCGATGAGGCCCGCTTCACGCCTGCAACACCGTCACGCGTTGCCGCCGTCCGGCAGAAACACGACATTCGCGAGACCGACATTTACGTTGTCGGGCGTGCTGCGGAGAACAAGGGCTATGATCTGATTATCGAGGCGCTCCCAAGCCTTTTGAAAATGCAGCCGGACGCCCGGCTTGTGCTCGCAGCAGGTGCAAATTCTGACAGCGACAACGCGCTCTTGGGTCAGTGGAAACAGCGGGCGTCGGAGCTGGGCGTTTCGGACAAGATTAGCTGGCGGGGATATGTCGCCGATGAAGACCTTGCCGATTTCTACCGCGCGCCTGGTATTTTTGCGCTGCCGTCCCGCTACGAGCCCTTCGGTATGACAGCTGTGGAAGCCATGGCCTGCGGGACACCGACAGTGGTGACCATTCATGGGGGGCTGTTTGAGCAGCTGGAGTTCGGCCGCCACGCACTTGTTGCTGACCCAAAACGCCCGGAAGAATTTGCAACAATGTTGAACATGCCGATGCAGTATGCGTGGGTGCGGGAGACGTTGTCGGTGGAAGGGGCGCGGTTTGCCCGCCGCGTCTTCGGTTGGACCGGGATCGCCCGGCGTACACTCCAGGTGTTTGACCATTTCAAGGGGCGTTACGACGATCTGCAGACCGACGAACTCACCTTGGCGAACTGACCGCGGAGTGTCTTGAAGGCCGTGCAAGCTGATCCGTTTGCCAGTGATCTGAAAAACGGTTCAGCTTGCGTTCAGCTTGGTTTGGTTACACCTTGCACATCAACTGCTGATGTCTTGAGGATTCGACTTGTGAAAGTCTTTGTGACCGCCCTGTTTTTGTTGTTGGCCGTAACTGGCGCTGCAAGTGCAAACTGCCTGTCGCAGGCTGAAGCGCGTGCCGTGGTGGCCAGCGGCCAGGCGCAGCCGCTCGGTGCGGTAGCCGGGCAAGCCGGCGGCGAAATCATCAAGGCGCAGTTATGCCGCCAGGGTGGTGGATATGTGTATGTCTTGTCTGTTTTAAAGAACGGACAGGTGACCAATGTCACAGTCAATGCGAACCGTTGACCGGTATACCCAGCGCTTATCAAACACCCGACACTCCCCCAGCCAGCAAATGAAGACCCATGCGCCTGCTAATTGTTGAAGACGACAAAGACCTGAACCGCCAACTTATGACCGCGTTGGAAGAGGCCGGCTATGTGGTGGACAGCGCATTCGACGGCGAAGAAGGACATTTCCTCGGAGACACCGAACCCTATGATGCGGTTGTCCTCGATCTTGGGCTTCCGACGCTGGACGGCTTGTCAGTCCTCGAAAAATGGCGGCGCGACGGGAAGACAATGCCCGTTCTGATCCTCACCGCTCGTGACCGCTGGTCAGACAAGGTGGCTGGAATTGATGCCGGTGCGGATGATTACGTCGCAAAACCCTTTCATATGGAAGAGGTTCTGGCGCGCGTTCGGGCCTTGGTGCGCCGGGCTGCCGGTCATGCCTCCAACGAGCTTACCTGCGGCAACGTCCGGCTGGACTTGAGAGCTGGCCGGGTCACGGTGGATGGTTCTCCGATCAAGCTCACCTCCCATGAATACCGGCTCTTGTCCTACCTCCTGCACCATCAGGGGAAGGTGATTTCCCGGACGGAATTGACCGAGCACCTCTACGATCAGGATTTCGACCGTGATTCCAATACGGTCGAGGTCTTCGTGGGCCGCCTTCGCAAGAAGATCGGGGCCGACATGATCGAAACCATCCGCGGCCTCGGGTACCGTCTGGGAGAGGCCCGTGACGACTGAGAGCGCGGAAGGTGCCGGTAAACCGGCTCCCGAGCCCGTAAAGCCGCAGCGATCCCTTGCGGGCCGTCTCGTTTTGGTGGCGGCCGTATGGTCGACGCTGGCACTTGCGATTGCCGGTGTGTTTCTTGTCAGCCTTTATCAACGGGCCAGCGAGCGCTCGTTTGATGCTCAGCTCGAAATCCACATCAAGGCCCTTGTTTCGGAAATGCTGGAGACCAGCGACGAGACTGTTTTGCGCGTAACGCCTCAGGTGCAACAGCCGACCTATCTGGGCGACCCTCGGTTTTCCTTGCCTCTGTCCGGCTGGTACTGGACCGTCCGCCAGGCAGATACAGGCACGGTTCTCTACGCCTCTGAATCTCTTGTTGGAGATCCACTTGCAGTGCCTGCATTGGGGGAGGCGGAGGCTGGAGCCGGTTTTGTTGCCGGACCGACAGGCGATGAAATCCGGGTTATGCAACAGCGAATCGCGGTTGGGGAGACGCCGTATGTCATCGCTGTTGGGGCTGCGACTGCGGGCTTTTGGGCCGATATCCGCGAGTTCGCACGCCTTGCCGCACTGACGCTTCTCATCGTCGGGCTTGGACTGGTTTTAGCCACGTTTCTGCAGGTCCGTGTCGGACTGCGGCCGCTCGTTCGATTGCGGTCTTCCCTAAGCGCTGTGCGCCAAGGGGAGGCAGAGCGGATCGACGAGGCTTTGCCGCGTGAGATTGCGCCGCTTGCTGTGGAACTGAACTCGCTTATCGGCTCCAACAAGGAAATCGTTGAGCGTGCCCGAACCCATGTCGGCAACCTGGCTCACGGTCTCAAGACACCCCTTTCGGTAATCTCCAATGAAGCCCGCGCATCGGAAGGCCCGCTGGCGGAGAAGGTGATCGAACAGACGGAGGTGATGTCGACCCAGATCCAGCATCATCTGGAACGTGCCCGGATGGCCGCACAACGACGGGTAATCGGGGTGTCTTGTGAAGTGCAGCCGGTCTTGGACAGGCTCGTGCGGGCGATGAATAAAATTTACCGGGAGCGGGATGTGCGCCTTGATGGCCTTGAAGATGCCACGTTGCGGTTTCGCGGAGAGGGGCAGGACCTTGAGGAAATGTCCGGCAACCTCATCGACAATGCCTGCAAATGGGCAAAATCTGCGGTGCAGGTGACGGCAACACCCATCGCGGACGCATCGAGTGCCCGCGGGATGGTCGAAATCGGTGTCGAGGATGATGGCCCGGGCTTATCTGAGGAGCAATGTGCTGAAGCCGTCAAGCGTGGCCGCCGCCTGGACGAGACTGTCCCTGGAACTGGGCTCGGCCTCTCGATTGTGGCAGATTTGGCAGCGCTTTATGGAGGTCGGCTGGAACTTGGGCGGTCTTCGTTGGGGGGATTGAGGGCGCGGTTGATCCTGCCCTTGCTTGGCGACAGCTGATGCCCTAACGGAATGGTTTGCAGATTTTTAAATCGCCTGTGATCAGATGTGATGCAGGTCACAGGCAATGTTTCTATATCGTGGCCAAGTTCGGCCACAAAGTCACGTTACCACTGAGTCGCTATCCGGTGACTTGGTCCACAAAGCCGATTTGGAGACTAGGTGCATGAAATTGCGCAGCGCCCTTTGTTTGCTCACAGCCACTCTTTTGGGAGGATGCTCCATCGCATCCGGCGCAAATGGCGTGGGCGGATGGGGCTCGTCTTTCGGCGATCCGAGAGGCAACGTCTCGGGCACGGAAGCAAGCGCCGCGATCTCCGTATTGGTGAACAATGAATTCGGTGAAGCGCTGGAGCCTTCTGACAGGCGTGCCGCGGAACAGGCACAGGATCGGGCTCTGCGAGCACGCGGTGTTGGTGTGTCGGTTGCCTGGCAAAATGACCGGACTGGCCGCAGCGGTCGTGTTCTCCCCGGGCCTGTCTATTCCGTGAACGAAACGGAATGCCGTGAATTCACCCATGAAATGGTTCTCCAGGGTCGTGTTCTCCAGGCGCGCGGCACGGCGTGTGAAATGGATCGCGGTGACTGGAAGGTTATCGGCTAATAGCCGGGCAGTCTTTCCGAAACACGCCTCTGAATTCTTTCAACAATCCTGAAATAGCAAGTGTTCGCTGCAATTCGTGTCGCGTAACGGCATCGTGTTTTCTACATACTTGTTTAAGGTTCGGCGTTTACCATGGATAAAGAAACATTGGCTGCCATAGATCTCGTGAATGACACAGCTGGACCAGCTACAGGCTAAAATCAGGACCTATCTTAGCAGCCTCAGTCCAAAGGCGATTGAGGCGCTTGTGCGTAATCTTGAGCGCGCGAAGGCCCAGGCCGATGCCGATCCGCACATTGAGCTGGTGCTCAACTCAGCCCTTGCGATCCTGCGCAAACCATCGACACACCCCCTCGATTCCGAAGGCAATGAACACCGCCGCGGTCAAATCCAGCGCATGTTTTTTACGTCCCTTGACGGGTTCTTGATCGACGAGTTTTTGCCGAACCGTCAGGAAGGCCGCATCCATCGCGGCATGTTGAACAAGGTTTGGAAATGGCTCGGCCGGGACATTATGCCGACGGACGTTCAGCTTGTGCTTGAACAGGCGGGTAATGCCGCTGTCAGCGGCGAACGGGTTGATGGCTTGGTGCAGGCTCTGAGAACGCGGTCTGCAGACGCGATCGGTGAAGCCTTGAGGCGCGGTGAGATCGATGAACGCGAACACCGCCGCATGGGGATCGAGCTTGGCGGTGAGCGCGGTATCTCCGAGCTTCGCGACATTCACAAGGTTTTCTCATCCGAGCGTTGGTTGATGCCGTTCCTGGAAGCCATGCCCGACCGGATCAACGAACGGCGCTTAAAGCAGGACCACGATGTCCTGCGCATGGTTGATAAATGTTCGGAGCGTTTTCCGGACCATCTCCCGCTGGTCGCCGCCGCTCTAGTCGACCGCGCTGACAAGCCTTCAGCGTTGTGTGCATTTGCCGGCCGGCTTGCCGGGGATGATGATCCGAAGGTGATTGCAGGGTCGCAGTTTGCGCCGTTTGTTGATGTGGTCATGAGCGAGGCCGAACGCCTGAACATCCTTGCGGTGGATCACCGCAACAACAATCCCGATCCGGTGGCATTTTCAAACGCCTTGTCGGACTATAACTCGCTGGTCCGAGGGATTGAACGCGATGTCGATTTGACCGTAACGGGCAAGTGGCACAGCCGGTTGGCTGACACAAAGCGCAGCATTTCTGATGTCGTCACGCGGGAACTGCACAATGCCCACACGGCCGTCCGCCGGGCCCTTCAGGTTCCAAAGCTGGACGATGACGGTAAGTTGATCTTGGACCAGACGGCAATCAATGACGCCGTACGGGCTGTACGTGTTGTCAACATGGTGCGTCATGGATCTGAGACGTTCGCGGTCAATGATATCAGCAAACGCACCCGCCAGACCGTTGAGCAGACGCTGGAAATTGTGACCAGGTCTTTGATCACCGATCTTGGCAAGGCAAAGAGCCCGCAACTGGAAGCGCATCAGGCCGCCGCCGATGTTGCAATCATGTTGTCGGAAATCTATTTCGGTGCGGAGTATGCTGGCCAATTGCGGCGCAGTCGCCATGCGGCCCTTGCAAAGGCCAAGACGCGCGCAGGCGACGAAGCTGCTGCCGCGTCCCCGGAACGCCGGTTGATCAACAAGGCCCTGAAACGGGCTTGATTCTGGAGCTTTGGATGGTGCGTTAAGTGCGGTTCGCAGGTTTTAAACCGCGACCGCCAGTCACACACGCATTTACTTGCATTTCGACACATTCGGTTGTCTATATGCATCCATGATTTTTTGGATCCTGATCTCAGTTTTGACCGCGCTGGCGGCCCTTTCTGTTCTTGTGCCGCTGACGCGGTCGCGGTCTTCTGTTGAGGAGGCTGCGGCGCAAGCGGACGCAGCTGTTTACAAAGAACAATTGGCAGCAATTGATCGAGACTTGTCGGACGGCCTGATCGACGCAGAGGCCGCTGAAGCAGCTCGTACCGAAACAGCGCGCCGCTTGCTCTCCGTGCATGACCGGAAGGACGAGCCGCGCCCGGTCACTGTCTCAAAACTCCGGATCAGATCCGTTCAGGTCATTGCGCTTGTTGCGTTGCCAGCTGCAGCCCTTGGAACATATCTCGCTCTCGGATCGCCTGATCTGCAAGACCAGCCGCTTGCCGCCCGCTTGTCGGCCCCGGCTGATGAGCAACCGGTCGAACTGCTGGTTGCCCGGGTGGAACGCCACTTGGCGGAAGATCCTGAAGACGGTCAGGGCTGGGCGGTAATCGCACCGGTCTACATGCGGATGGGCCAGCCGGATTCTGCTGCACGTGCCTATTCCAATGCGATCCGGATCCTTGGTCCAAGACCAGACTGGCTGACGGACATGGGTGAAGCCATGACCGTGTCCAATGAGGGTGTGATCACCGAGCTGGCGCGTACGGCTTTTCAGCAGGCCGTGGATCTGGAGCCGACAGCAGTGAAGCCCCGGTTTTTTCTCGCTCTGGCACTGACCCAGGAAGGGAAAACGGATGAGGCTGTTAACGCTTGGCAGACCCTTCTGGAAGGAGCTGATCCTCAGGCGGCATGGGTGCCGGTTGCGCGGCGGGAATTGGCCGGTTTGACCGGAGAGACACCAGAACTGCTTCCAGCTCTGCGAGGTCCAAGCCAGGCTGATGTCGAGGCCGCCGGTGAGATGAGTGATGATGATCGCCAGAAGATGATCACCACCATGGTCCAGGGGCTTGCTGCACGGATTGATGCCAATGGCGGAACTGTTGCAGAGTGGGGCCAGTTGATGCGCGCTTACATGGTCCTAGGTAAACGGGACGAAGCGTTCGACACCTATCGGCGCGCTGAAAAAGTTTTCGCGGAAAGACCAGCCGAATTGGCCAGGATCAAAGACGCAGCAGTCACTCTGGGGTTGAGTGGGTCGTAGAGACAGCGGCAAGGTCCTTTAGGGGCAGGATCTTGCGGGCAGGCAACGTTAGACGGAACTAAAATGACTCGGAAACAACGGCGTTTGACACTGATCGGATCCGCGGGGGCCGTTCTGGCTGTCGCACTTGGATTGATCCTGTTCGCGCTGAATGATCAGATTGTTTTCTTTCAAAGCCCAAGCGATATCGCGAGCCAGCAAATTCCTGAAGGACAGAGAATTCGTCTTGGCGGACTGGTTGAAGACGGGTCGGTCGAGCGCTCTGATGACGCAAACGTGAAATTCCGCGTGACCGATACCGCGCATTCTGTGGCGGTGACTTATCAGGGCATTCTTCCGGATCTCTTCCGTGAAGGGCAGGGCGTCGTAACCGAAGGCGTTTTGACGCCGGGCGGGATTTTCGTTGCCGACAGCGTGCTGGCCAAGCACGATGAGAATTATATGCCCAAGGAAGTGGCGGAAGCTCTGAAGGATCAGGGCCATTGGCAGGGCGGAGAGGGCGCTGCCAACTAACGCTGTCAGGCGCGAAGCCTATGACGCAGCCAAAGACATAACCTGAGGGACGGGACGCAGGACAATGTTGGTCGAACTCGGACACTACGCTCTGGTATTGGCGTTTGCTTTGACACTGGTTGTGTCGGTGGTGCCGTTATGGGGCGCTTTGAAAGGCGATGGCCGCCTGATGGCGGTTGCGACACCGGTCTCCGTGACCGTCTTCTTTCTCGTGCTTGTTTCGTTTGCGGTTCTGACCGTGGCTTATGTTGCTTCGGATTTTTCCGTCGTGAACGTTTATGAGAACTCGCACTCGGCGAAACCGCTTATCTTCAAGATCACCGGTGTCTGGGGCAATCATGAAGGCTCCATGCTGCTCTGGGTGCTGATCTTGGTCTTCTTTGGAGCGCTGGTCGGGGTGTTTGGCGGCAACCTTCCGGACGATCTGAGAGCCACCACGTTGGCTGTTCAGGGCTGGATTTCCGCTGGGTTCCTGCTGTTTATGCTGGCAACGTCCAACCCGTTCAACCGGTATGAAAATCCGCCGATCGAAGGCAATGACCTCAACCCGATCCTGCAGGACATCGGATTGGCGATACACCCGCCGTTGCTCTACGTCGGCTATGTCGGTTTCTCGATCACATTCTCCTTCGCAGTTGCCGCGCTCATTCTGGGGCGCACAGATGCGGCCTGGGCCCGCTGGGTCCGTCCTTGGACACTTCTGGCCTGGAGCTTCTTGACGCTCGGCATCGCCATGGGCTCCTACTGGGCTTACTATGAGCTCGGCTGGGGTGGCTGGTGGTTCTGGGATCCGGTTGAAAACGCATCTTTCATGCCATGGCTTGCCGGAACAGCGCTGCTCCACTCCGCGATCGTTATGGAAAAAAGGGAAGCGTTGAAGGTCTGGACGGTGCTCCTGGCGATCTTCACCTTCTCGCTGTCGCTGCTTGGGGCCTTCCTGGTCCGCTCGGGCGTTTTGACCTCGGTGCACGCATTCGCCACCGATCCGTCGCGCGGCGTCTTTATTCTCGGGCTTCTGTGTCTTTTCATCGGCGGCTCGCTGTCTCTCTTTGCCTGGCGTGCGCCGATGCTGAAACAGGGCGGCTTGTTTGCCCCGATCAGCCGGGAAGGCGGGCTGGTTCTCAACAATCTCTTCCTGACGGCGGCCACTGCTGCGGTTCTGGTCGGAACGCTGTATCCGCTGGTTCTGGACGCAATCACCGGCGAAATGATCTCAGTCGGTGAACCGTTCTTCAATCTGACCTTCGGACCGTTGATGGTGCCGCTCTTGATGGCTGTTCCGTTCGGGCCAATCCTGGCCTGGAAACGGGGGGACCTTCTGGCAGCGTCCCAGCGGCTTTATGCGGCGTTTGGGCTCGCGTTGCTGATGACCCTCTTCACCTTCTGGCTCTGGGGCATGGAGCGGGTGCTTGCTCCTCTCGGTGTTGGACTCGCGGTCTGGGTGATGGCTGGGGCAATTTCCGAAATCGTTACACGGGTCAAGTTTTTCGAAATTGGTCCGAAGCGCGGGTTTGCACGTCTTTACGGTCTTCCGGGCTCGGCCTGGGGAACTGCCACCGCCCATTTCGGCATCGGCGTCACCGTGCTTGGCATTGTGACATCCTCTGCCTTCCAGGAAGAGCAGGTCCGGACAATGCGGCCCGGCGATACGGTGAACGTGTCCGGATATGAGCTGACGTTTGACGGCGCGGTGCCGCGCCGCGGGCCGAACTTCGTAGAGGAAGTTGGGCACTTCACGGTTCGTGAAGGCGGTGCCTTCGTCGCCGAAATGGAACCGTCCAAACGCGTTTACACAGCGCGCCAGATGCCGACCACCGAAGCGGCAATCCATACGATTGGCTTTTCGCAGGTCTATGTCTCCTTAGGAGAACGGCGCAATGACGGCGCGGTGGATGTCCGGGCCTATTACAAGCCGCTGATCACGCTCATCTGGATCGGCTGCGTGATCATGGCTCTCGGCGCGGCCTTCTCCATGGCGGACCGCCGCTTGCGGGTCGGGGCTCCGAAACCGGCTGCCAAACGCAAACAACCTGCCAGCGTTCCGGCGGAATAGGAGACTGATCCCGATGAAACGGCTCCTTGCCTGTCTTTCGCTGGTCTTATGTGTCCTGTCTGGGCCTGCGCTTGCCATCTCACCGGATGAAATCCTGGAGGACCAACCGCTGGAAACGCGGGCCCGGGCTTTGTCGGCCGAGCTGCGCTGCATGGTCTGTCAGAACCAGTCGATCGACGACAGCGACGCGCCGCTCGCCAAGGACCTCCGGGTACTGGTGCGCGAGCGTCTGGTCGCTGGGGACACGGACGCTCAGGTAATCGATTTCCTGGTTGACCGGTATGGCGAGTTTGTTCTTTTGAAGCCACGGTTTGCTTGGCACACGTTCTTTTTGTGGGCCGCCGGGCCCCTTGCTTTGATTGCCGGTATTGCCGCCATCGTGATCACACTGCGCCGCAGACAAACGACAGCCGTTGCTGCTGGGATAAACCAGCCGGTTCAAAAATTGTCGGAGGAAGAAGAAAAGCGCTTGAAAGCGCTTCTGTCTTCAAAAGACCAGAATTGATCCGAACGGCATTCGCTCAGATCATCTTGTGTGAACGCACTGGTCACGGCCTTGACACCAAGGCGTGACTTGTTTGCCTTTAAGCTCTCCTTACCTGTGGAGGGAAACAAGACTGGAGGGCCGGGCGTTGGCACAACAAGCACAAAAACTGGAATTTGAAGGATCGCAGGGCGCACACCTTGCTGCGCGGCTGGATCTGCCGGCCGGGCCCATCCGTGCCTTTGCGCTGTTCGCTCATTGCTTCACCTGTTCCAAGGACATCGCAGCCGCACGGCACATCGCTGGCGCTTTGAGCGCAGAAGGCGTTGCTGTTTTGCGGTTCGATTTCACCGGACTTGGGGGCAGCGGCGGCGATTTTTCCTCAACCGGGTTTTCCTCCAATGTCGAAGACTTGAAGGTCGCAGCGGATTTCCTGCGCAAGAACTACGAAGCTCCCCAATTGCTCATCGGCCACTCGCTCGGCGGCGCGGCCGTTCTGTCTGTCGCCAAAGACATCCCCGAGGTGCGGGCGGTCGTCACGATTGGTGCGCCATCGGAAGCCGGTCATGTCGTGCATAATTTTGCTCATGCGATCGATGATATTAAGGAGCAGGGCGCCCTAGAGGTTGATCTTGCCGGTCGGCCCTTCACGATCCGGCGTGAGTTTCTGGCGGACCTGGAACGCCAAGCGGTGCTCTCACACACTGCAGAACTCGGAAAAGCGCTTCTGGTCATGCATGCGCCGCTGGACGAAACGGTCGGCATCGACAATGCCAGCGAAATCTTTCTCGCCGCCAAACACCCAAAAAGCTTTGTGTCGCTGGACAAGGCCGATCATCTGCTGTCCCGCAGTCAGGATGCGGAATACGCGGCAAAAGTCATTGCCGGATGGTCCAGCGGCTATCTGGATCCGATTGTTGAACCGGCCGCCAGTGCAAAAGGCGACGGCGTGGAAGTCATCGAAACCGGGCAGGGCAAGTTTCAGGCACTCGTCGCCAGTGGACATCACCGGCTGATCGCCGATGAACCGGAAAGCTATGGCGGTTTTGACAGCGGCCCGTCGCCCTATGGTTATCTCTCCGCGGCGCTGGGAGCGTGCACGGTCATGACGCTGCGCATGTATGCCGATCGGAAGGGGCTGGACATCGACCGGATCGGGACGACGGTGCTGCATGACAAGGTCCATGCTGCTGAGTGCGAGGACTGTTCGGAAGAGCAGAAAACTCGCGGTGGCAAAATTGACCGTTTTGAGCGGTTGATCACGCTGGAGGGCGATCTCGATGCAGCAACCCGGACACGGCTGCTCGAGATCGCGGATAAGTGCCCCGTCCACAGGACGCTGGAATCCGGGGCAGCTGTCGTCACCCGCGAAGTCGAAACGTAATCGTTAGACGCTTTTTGAGATCTATGCAGCTTCTGCGCGTTCGGTTGCCTTGAGCTTGATTTTCATCAGGTTCAACAGCCGGCGGGCGTCGGTATCATCCAGCATGTGGTAGTTTGTCAGCCATTTGCTGCCGGTGCTCTCCGGAAACTTCAGATGCTTGCAACGCTCTTTGCAAATTGCCTGGAACTCCTTAGCACCAAGGCCCGTTGCCCGGCAGATGGTCGCAATCCCGGTGCTGTCAAACCGGACCATCAGGTTGTGGACATACTTCATCTGCATGCCGGAGAAGAAGGAAAGCAGGGCGACCACATCGAAGAGATTGTGTTCCACACTGCACTGGTAGACCGCCTTGTTGAGCGTGGTCTTGCCCATCTTGATGCCCATGACCCAGGCTTTCGGGCTGATTTTTGAGGGGCGGCGCTGCAGTTCACTCCCTGCGGCGATTTCACCGTCGTCCTTGAAGAGGTCTTCCAAAAGCTCTTCGTTGGACTTGCGCAGGTGGCGGATCCGGTCGCCCATCTGTTTGGGCATGTCTTTGACCAGCGCCTCAAACTCCGGCATCTCAATCTCTGCGCCAAGATTGCAGGCAACGGTTTGCTTGACGTCCTTGTCTCCACGCGAAATCAGGATCTTGGTCACGTCTTTGCTGACGTGGTCGCGTTTGGCGAGCGCGAGGAGAAAGTCCTGACCCTTGGTTTGGGCCAGTTTGACGATATCCGCTTCGGACAGCGAGGTGGAGCGCTCCAGAACCGCCTGGGCGATCGGGATTTCCTCGTTTGCAAGCGCTGCGGCAAGGGTTGAGGACATGGCAGAGACGTCTGCCAGCTTGTCCGACATCTCTTGCTTGGCTTCATTGCCAAGAGACGTATAAACACCTTCCAGCATGGAATTCAGCAACTTGGTCTCTTCGGAGGAGGTGGTAGCATCATCACGCGTCGCGAGCAGCCCGGTCATGTGAGCTGCCAACTCGTGCTTTTTCTGCGAGGAGCTTGCCTTTGCAAGTTTAAGAAGCGAATCGTCCATAACAAATCCTACCAACAGCAAATATTGCCGGAAGTTGTAAAAAAAGATCTAAGCAAGGCGTTCCGCAAGGGCAGATGCGCGGGCTGCTTGACCGCGGAGAGCGGATGCGCGATGGGAACGTTATGACCGATCAGCCAATACTCTATTCTTTCCGGCGCTGCCCTTACGCGATGCGGGCAAGGCTCGCAGTGTTGTCCAGCGGAATGACCGTGGAATTGCGGGAAATTGTTCTGCGCGACAAGGCACCCGAGTTCCTGGAAACATCGCCTTCTGCAACGGTCCCATGCCTGAAGTCGGGTACGCAGGTGATTGATGAAAGCCTCGACATCATGGTCTGGGCATTGGAGCAATCCGACCCAGACAATTGGCTTGAACCGGAAACGGGGAGCCTGGACCAGATGCGGACCTTGATCGCAACCTGCGACGGGCCGTTCAAAACCCATCTGGACCGCTACAAATACGACACACGGTATGCAGATGCTGACAAGACATCAGAACGGTCCGCAGCGTCCGAGTTTCTGAAAGAGTTGGACCGGCGGCTTGACGGCTCCGCTTGGTTGTTCGGAGCGCAGCCCTGTTTGGCAGACTTTGCGATTCTGCCCTTCGTCAGACAGTTTGCGAACGCGGACCGCGACTGGTTCGATTCTCAGGACTGGGACAACCTGAAAACATGGCTGGTGACTTTCGAGAAATCCGACAGGTTCGCGGCCATCATGCCGAAGTTTTCCAAGTGGGAAAACGGCGACGCGCCAATCCTTTTTCCGTGATTTGTCAGAGATTTAAGCTGTTGCCCGGCTGAGCCCCAGGCAACCTTACAAAAACGTAATCCATCCGACAGGCGCCTGTAAGGGAGCCTTTCCTATCTTCAGTATCGACCAGGAAACGCACGTCCCCGCGTGGTCCTGAATGAATTGACCTCCAGTCAAACTGTCGAAAAAGGAAGAATAGATGGAAAATCGTCGGTCAAGCTCCCCTTTGCGGTCTCGCCGAGCCAAACTGCTGGCCGGTGCAGTCGTACTCGGTGCGGCCGGTCTCATGACCGTGCAGACCATTGTGCCGGCGCAACTGGCACAAGCAACGCCAGTCCGGATCGATAACGCCGCACCTGCCGATTTCTCTGATGTCGTCGGAGCCGTGAGCCCGGCTGTTGTCAGTGTGCAGGTCAAACAGGCTGCAGAGCCCCGGATGATGAATTTCAACGGCGGCAACAACTTCCGTGACTTCTTCGAGGATCTGCCGAACGGCCATCCGTTCGAGCGTTTCTTCCGTGACTTCGGCGAACGTGGCGGCGAAGAAGGCCGGCCGCAACGCCGCGCCCCGCGCCAATACGGCATGTCCCAGGGGTCCGGCTTCTTTATCTCCGCTGACGGGTTTGTTGTGACCAACCAGCACGTGATCGACAAGGGCACTGAATTCACAGTGATCGATCATGAGGGCGAAGAGTATGACGCTGTCCTGATTGGTGCTGACAAGCGCACGGATCTTGCGCTTTTGAAAATCGAAGGCGGCAAGGACTTCACCTATGTTGACTTTGCGGACGAAGCTCCGGAAGTCGGCGAGTGGACCGTTGCCATCGGCAACCCGTTCGGTCTCGGTGGATCGGTAACAGCAGGTATCGTGTCTGCACGTGGCCGTGACATCGGCGCAGGTCCCTATGATGACTTCATCCAGATCGATGCGCCGGTGAACCGTGGCAACTCCGGTGGTCCGGCGTTCAACATGAACGGTGAGGTCATTGGCGTGAACGCTGCGATCTTCTCGCCGTCCGGCGGCAACGTCGGCATTGCATTCGCCATCCCGGCCTCTACGGCTCAGGATGTCATCATGGAACTGAAGGACGGTGGCACGGTCGTGCGCGGCTGGCTCGGTGTTCAGATCCAGAATGTGACCGATGACATTGCCGAAAGCCTTGGTCTTGATGAAGCGCACGGTGCAATCGTTTCTGAAGCCCAGGAAGGCAGCCCCGCCGCCAAGGCCGGTCTGAGGTCCGGTGACACGATCCTGGAAGTAGAAGGCGCGAAGGTCGATGGCCCGCGTGATCTGTCCAAGATCATTGCCGCCTATGACCCGGACACCACAGTGGAAATCACCGTTTGGCGCAACGGCAAGGAGCAGGACATCGATGTGACCCTCGGTCGCCTTCAAGATCAGCAGCAAGCTGCGGCCCAGCCGGAAGCTGTGGAACCTGAAAACACCAGCCTGGACGACATGGGTCTTGTCCTGACGTCCAAGACAGATGCGGGCCTTGAAGGCAATGGTGTCCTCATCGCCGACATTGATCCGGACAGTCCGGCTGCTGAGAAGCGCCTCAGCCGCGGTGATGTGATCCTTGAAGTTGCCGGCATGCCGGTCAACTCGCCGGAAGACGTCATCAAGGCGGTGAAGAAGGCGGAAGAAGATGGCCGCAAGGCAGTCTTGTTCCGGGTCGAAAGCAACGACAACACCCGGTTTGTGGCTCTGCCCATGAACCTGGCCTGATCAGGGCCGGTCCTGCACCGGCATCTGAGAGCAAGACCGGTCTGCCCTCTGCCCCCAACCCCGACGGGCCGGTCTTGCGAATTGATGGCTGGCAACAGTGTTCACATCCGCATTGTTGCCAGCCCTTTTCTTTATCCTCTCACTCGCGGTAAAAGAGAGCCATGTTGCAGATTCTTGTGATTGAAGACGACCACGAAGCAGCCAACTACCTTGCCAAGGGTTTGAGCGAGCTTGGTCACAGGGCGGACAAGGCGGACGACGGTGAGACCGGTCTGCAAATGGCGCTTGATCGCGACTACGACATCTTAATCGTCGATCGCATGTTGCCCAAACGCGATGGCCTCGCCGTGATCGAGGAACTTCGGAAAAGCGGCAATCACACTCCGGTCCTGATCCTGTCAGCGCTCGGTCAGGTTGATGACCGCGTCACCGGCTTAAAGGCCGGTGGAGATGATTATCTGCCCAAGCCCTATGCTTTCACAGAATTGCAAGCACGCGTCGAAGCGTTGGCACGGCGTCCGAAGTCTGCCAGCCAGGTGGAGACGACCTACACGGTCGGTGACCTGACGCTGGACCGTATGGCCCACTCCTGCCGCCGCGGTGACATGGAAATCCCGCTACAGCCACGCGAGTTCCGTTTGCTGGAATATCTGATGCAGCACGCGGGCCAGGTTGTGACCCGGACAATGCTTCTGGAGAATGTCTGGGAGTATCATTTCGATCCTCAGACCAACGTCATTGACGTCCACATTTCGCGTCTGCGCGGCAAGATCGACAAAGGGTTTGACGTACCGCTGCTCCACACGATCCGCGGTGCCGGATACACCATCCGTGACACGGCTCACTAGGTTTACCCGGACAACAGCATTCAAGCTGTCACTGCTTTATATCGCAGTGTTCACGCTGTTGTCGGGTTTCCTGCTTGTCTACATTTCCGAAAACACTGACCACCTGATGTCGGAACAGGTGGTTCAAACCATCGACGCCGAGCTCAAGGGCTTGTCGGATATCTATGTTCGCGGCGGTGTGCGCGATCTGGTGGAGACCATTGACCGGCGGTCGCGCCATCCAGATGCCAGCCTCTACCTTCTTGTTGATTTTGCAGGCAACGCCCTGGTCGGCAACATCGCCCGCCTTCCAACAACTGTCCTGGAAGAGGCTGACGGCGGTATCCGCCGGGTTCACTACACCCGCTTAGGCCAGGACAGTCCGGACACGCAACGCCAGGCAATGGTCCGGACCTTTGAACTGCGCGGCGGATTTCGTCTGCTGGTCGGTCGTGACCTTGGCGAACAACTTCGGTTTTCTCACCTTCTCGGCAATGCACTTCGCCTGTGGCTGATCGTTGTCGTCGCCATGGGGGCGATCACGTGGCTTTTTGTCAGCCGGCGCGTGATGAAGCGGATCGACGAGATTACAGACACTAGCCGGACGATCATGACCGGGGATCTGACCGGACGATTGCCGATTGCCGGCAATGATGACGAGTTTGACCGGTTGGCCGTCAGCTTGAACACGATGCTCGACCGGATCGAGCTTCTGATGCGGTCCATGAAGGATGTGACCGACAACATCGCCCATGATCTTAAGACGCCGCTCACACGCTTGCAGACCCGCGTGGAGACAGCCTTGCGTCAGGCGGAAGGGCAAAACTGCTACAAAGAGGCGCTTGAAGAAACACTTAGTGAAACCGATCACTTGCTCAGGATCTTCAATGCGCTGTTGCGGATCGCCCGGATCGAATCCATGGCACCTGGTGAGGTCATGGAGCGGACTGATATCAACAACCTTGTCAATGAAGTCTCCGAGCTTTACGAGCCGCTGGTTGAAGATGAAGGGGGCGTGTTGGAGACCCAAGTATCCGACGGTCTCGAAGCCATCTGCCAAAAAGATCTAGTGTTTCAGGGGCTGGTCAACCTGATCGAGAATGCCCTGAAGTACGGACGCCCGAAGGATGGAGAGTTCCGGATCAGGATTTCTGCTGAAGAGCATGAGGGCCGTGTGGTGTTGAGTGTTTCCGACACAGGTCCCGGAATCCCTGAAAAGGATCAGGATCGGGTCAAAGACCGGTTTGTCCGTCTTGATGAAAGCCGCTCGGAGCCCGGAACTGGTTTGGGATTGAGCTTGGTCAAGGCCGTTGCCCGCTTGCATGGTGGAGAGTTGCAGCTCACAAATGGGGACCCGGGCCTTGTCGCCCGGATCGATCTTACCCGGGCCAAACCGGGAAGCAGCGGGAGCAGCAATGGGCACGGCGGAAAATCAGACGGGGCAGAGCCAAAACCGGAATGAGCCGGGGCAACACCAGCCACTTATGGCGCGGATTTCGATCATTCCGCCCGTTGCAGACCCTGATCACGCGCAGCTTTTCCTGAACGATATCCTTGCCCAGCCCGAGGCCGGCGCAGATGTCAAAGCGCTGCTTGAGGACAAGCCCGATCTCGCGCGGCTGCTGCTTGGCGTCATTGGAAACTCGCCGTATTTGCGAGACCTGATGACGGCCAATGCCGCACGATTGCTGAGGATCCTCACCGATTCACCTGAACGGCGGCTCGCAGATTTGCTGGAAACAGCGCAGGAAACGACCGCCGAAGACGAGGCGGGGATCACACGGGCGCTTCGCCTGTTGAAACAGGATCTGGCCTTGACGCTCGGACTGGCCGACATCGGGGGTGCCGTAGATCTTGATCAGGTGACCCATGCACTTGCAGGCTTTGCAGATGCAGCGCTGACCGCATCGATTCGGTTCTGCCTCAATGACTTGACCCGCCGCGGCAAGTTTGAGCCTAAGGATCCGGAGACACCGGAGATCGACTCAGGCCTGATTGTGCTCGCCATGGGCAAACATGGTGCAAATGAGCTGAACTACTCCTCCGACATTGACCTTATTGTGCTGTACGAGCCGGACAAGGCGCCTATGGCTGGATCCGCCGAGGCCCCGGTAGAGTTTGTGCGGCTGACCCGGCGTCTTGTGAAAATCATGCAGGACCGGACGGCGGATGGGTACGTGTTCCGCACCGATTTGCGTTTACGGCCGGACCCAGGTGCCACACCGCTCGCCATGTCGGTTCCCGCAGCTCTTGTCTATTACGAGTCGCTTGGCCAGAACTGGGAGCGCGCGGCGCTTATCAAGGCGCGGCCCTGTGCTGGCGATATTCCGGCTGGCGAGGCGTTTTTGAAGGAAATCGTGCCATTCATCTGGCGCAAGTATCTCGACTTTGCAGCGATTGCCGACGTGCAATCGATCAAGCGCCAGATCCACATGCACAAGGGCCATGGCGCAATTGCGGTTGCTGGTCACAACGTCAAACTTGGCCGTGGCGGCATTCGCGAGGTCGAGTTCTTTGTTCAGACCCAACAGTTGATCGCCGGGGGGCGCAATCCGGAACTGCGCGGCCGCCGGACCCTCGACATGTTGCAAGGGCTGACCCAGGCCGACTGGATCCGCCCAAAGGCACGGGATGAACTCACCAGCGCCTACCGGTTTTTAAGAACCGTCGAACACCGCATCCAGATGCTCAATGACGAGCAGACCCAGCTTTTGCCCAAAGATATCGAAGGTTTGACCCGGATCGCATCCTTGATGGGATACGACACGCTGGATGGCTTCAAGACGGATCTGCTTGGTCATTTCCAGAACGTTCAGCATCATTATGCGGAGCTGTTTGAAGATGAGCCAGGGCTCTCGTCCGAGACAGGCAACCTGGTGTTTACAGGCGATGACCACGACCCGGACACGCTGGAAACCCTGTCGAAGCTTGGTTTCCAGCAACCAGCTGAAGCAGCTGGCATCGTCAAGGCGTGGCATTTCGGACGATATCCGTGTACCCGCTCGACAAAGGCCCGCGAACGTCTGACAGAGATGCATCCGGCACTTTTGAACGCGCTGGCAGCCACGGACAACGCAGACGCAGCGCTCCGCGCTTTTGACAGTTTCATGGCCAAACTGCCGGCCGGGGTGCAGCTGTTCTCACTTCTGCGCTCCAATCCGCAACTCCTCACGCTGCTCGCGACAACCATGGGCGCGGCGCCGCGGATGGCGGACACGGTGTCCAAACGGGTGCATGTCTTGGACGCGGTTCTGGACCCGGCATTTTTTGGTGCCATGCCAAGCGTTGACGAGTTCCGCTCCGGATTGGACCGGACACTGTCACAGTCGCAGTTCTATGAAGAGGCTCTTGATCGGGCCCGCATCTTCGCGCAGGAGCAGCAGTTCCTCATCGGTCTGCGATTGATCTCCGACACGCTGTCCGCGGACCGGGTCGGTTTTGCGCTCGCCCGACTTGCTGAGGTCGTGGTTGACCGGATCATGACGCAAGTGATCGCCCATGTCGGCGAGACCCATGGAACCGTTCCAGGCGGGGAGGTTGCTGTTCTTGCCATGGGCAAGCTCGGCGGTCGAGAAATGACTGCGGCTTCTGATCTGGACCTGATCCTGCTTTATGAAGCCCCTGAGGACATCAAACAGTCGGACGGAAAACGGCCGCTTGCCATCAGCCAGTATTACACGCGCCTGACCCAGCGTCTGGTCACGGCTTTATCCGCGCCAACAGCAGAAGGGTCCCTCTACGAAGTTGATTTCCGCTTGCGTCCATCCGGCAATGCGGGACCGCTTGCCACCAACCTGGACGGCTTTATTGCTTATCAGGAAAAGGATGCCTGGACCTGGGAGCACATGGCTTTGACACGAGGGCGGGTGATCGCGTCGACGTCCGACGCCTTCCGGCAAAAGATCCAGCACAGCATTTGCGGAACATTGGTTCAGCCGAGAGACCTGAAAAGCCTGGCCGATGATGTCCGATCAATGCGGGCAAAAATTGAAAAGGAAAAGGGAACCAAGGACATCTGGGACTTGAAACAGGTCGCCGGCGGTCTGGTCGATATTGAGTTCATCGCACAGTTCCTGCAGCTCGCAAATGCACATGAGAGCCGAAGTGTTCTGGCTCAAGGAACCGAACAGGCTTTGGAGAACTTGCGGGACAGCGGCTTTCTGGAAAGTGGAGATGCCGGAAACCTTCTGGAGGCCTTGCGGCTCTATCACCGCCTGACACAGGTCCTGCGGTTGGCTTTGTCTGGAAAATTTGTTCCTGGTGATGCCCCACGCGGTGTGCTCGATCTATTGCTTCAGGCTTCGGGCAGTCCGGCGTTTGAGCGCCTTGAGGCTGAGTTGAATGAGATGCAGCAAAGTGTCCGGGCCATCTTTGAACGGCTCGTTGGCCCGGTCGAAATTATCGAGGCCGCGCCAACATCGCAGTAAGTAAATACCCCTTTGCCGTGATCGCTGTTCATAGGCCGCGCTCAAAGGCAAAGGGGCAGAAATGGTGTTATCCGCGACCTGCGTTCATACCGCAGTCGTGTTCCTGACCGAAGAAAGTGCCGCCCAACTGTCCGCCGGTGCTCGAGTTATCCGCGACTTTCCTGATGCGCTTGGCTTCTTTTTTGATTTCAGCTTCGCGTTTTGCACGGTCTGTCATCATGTCTCCTTTCAGTTTCATGAACCGAATAAACGCGCGAAGCCGAACTTCGTTCCAAAGAAATCCAGGGTGTGGCCTGTAGATGCCTTTAAGTGGTGGTTTCATCTGGTGCACTTAAGGCTTGTTTGCATACGCGCGCTCGTGTAGGGACAGCATCGTCCGGCGGCCTCAGTTTCAGCGCGCATTTAAAAATTTGCGCGACCCATTTGTAATTCCCGGAGTATTTCAATTGACTTTCCCGACATCTAACGCGATCCGCAATCCGGAGCGCACAGCGAAGCTTTCCTTGCAAAACGGGCGCAGACTGGCCTGGTCCGAGTGGGGGCCGGAGACCGGGCAGCCGGTTCTGTTCATCTCAGGGGCCGGAACTGCTGGGTCGCTTGGCTTTGGCGCTGACTGTCTCGATGAACTGAACATTCGCCTGATCGCTCCGGACCGACCGGGCCTTGGCGGCTCTGACCCGGATCCCGGAAAAACCCTGCAAAGCGTCGCAGATGATTTCGCCGACCTGATCGGACATCTCGGTGCTGGTGCAATCCCTGTTGCCGCCGTCTCGCAGGGTGTGCCGTTCGCTCTGGCGCTTGCGGCCGGTGGGCCGGTCAGCCGGCTGGCAGTGGTCTCCGGGCAGGACGAACTGTCCCGGCCGGAGTTCTTCAGTAGCCTGCCAGATCAGCTTCAGCAGATGGTTCGGGGTGCCAAGGACAATCCCAAGGCACTAATTGCAATGCTCGAAGGCTTTGCCGATCCGGATAGCTTTTTGGAGTTCATCATCTCAACGAGCTCCGAGTTGGATCAGGCGGTCTATTCGTCAAAACCGTTTCACTCGGCCTTCAAATCCGCTCTAGAACGCGGGTTTGCGCAAGGGCCGACCGGCTACGCCCTTGATACGGTTGCCGCGATGGGACCATGGACATTCACTTGGGACTCAATCACCTGTCCGGTGGATCTTTGGTACGGCGGCAAAGATGCAAGCCCGGTGCACTCGCCGGACGGCGGAACGCTGATGGCATCCCGCCTCAAGCATGCGAACCGGCATTTCTTTGAGGACGAGGGCGGGTCGCTGCTCTGGACGCGTTCGCGGGACATTCTGACAGCCTTGGTTGGGGAAGCCTGACAACCACTCAGACCCTCCCGTGAGCGGTTTCATCTGCCAAAGGGGTACAAAAAACATCCCAAGCGTCTCGCCTGGGATGTTTTTTGACTGTCGGTATGGTCACACGCGCCTTAGGCGAGACGAGGTTTACGCTGCGGCGACGTCCTCCAAAAACCGGTCAACGGCCAGTTTCAAGGCCTCGGTCTTGGTGTTCAGATCATTTGATGCAGTCACAACTTCGCCGGCCGAAGCATTGGTCCGGGTCACCGCCTCGGTCAGTTCCGTAACGTTGTCTGTCACCACTTTTGTGCCTTCAGAGGTTTGCTGGATGTTCCGGGAGATCTCGGAGGTAGCTGAGCCTTGTTGCTCAACTGCGGCTGCTATCGCACTGGTGTAGCTGTTGACCTCGTCCATGGTATCGGTGATCGAGCCGATGGCATCGGCGGATTCCTGGGTCGCAATCTGGATCGCAGCAATTTGCGAGGAGATTTCTTCAGTCGCCTTTGACGTCTGTGTTGCCAGTTCCTTGACTTCGGCGGCAACAACGGCAAAGCCCTTGCCCGCTTCACCAGCGCGGGCCGCCTCGATGGTCGCGTTCAGGGCGAGTAGGTTGGTTTGCTCCGCAATTGCTTGGATGAGTGTGACCACTTCTCCAATCTTGGAAGCCGATGCGGACAGGCCTTCAACCTTTTGATTTGTGGTCCGGGTGCCTTCGGTTGCCTTGGCGACCACTTGAGTTGTGCGGGAAACCTGCGCAGTGATTTCGTGGATGGATGCGGCCAGTTCCTCTGCTGCTGAAGCAACTGTCTGGACGTTTTGTGCCGCATTGCTGGAGGCTGTCAGTGTTTTGTTGGCGCTCGACGCACTGTCCTGGGCAATCCCTGTGAGGTTTTGTGCCGTCTGGTCGAGCGTTTCAGCCGTTGCTCCGACAGATCCCAGAAGATCCTGTGCCGTTGCGCGGAAGCCGTTGATCAAGGTATCGATCTGTTGCTGGCGGCTTTGCCGCGCTATTTGGTCTGCTTCCTGATCCGCCCGAAGGCGCGCGCGCTCCTGTGCGTTCGTTTTAAAAACTTCGACGGTCCGGCTCATTTCACCGATTTCATCGAGACGGTCGGTATCCGGGATCTCCATATCGCGTTCGCCGCCCGCTAGACGCGCCATCACCTGAGTGAGGGAGCCGATCGGCCGTGTAATGGCAAGGCTCAAGCGATAGGCCAGAAGAAAGCCGGCACTGATTGCGACGGCGAGCGCGACGCCGATTTGATACAGCGCGTTTTGGCTCGCAGCGCGTGTCAGTGTGGACTGACCGGCTGCAATTGCCGTGATTTCGGATCCGACGTCATTGGACAAGGACTGCATTTGTGCCAGAAGCGTGTCCCGCTCTGCCTTCGCCGTTACGATTTCATCGAAGGCATCAGCGAAAGCCAGCGTCGCATCGCGAACCGAAGAAATACTGTCATTGGCTTCCGGAATGGTCTCGCCGACCTCCTTCATGGCTGCGGAGATTGTTTGAAGCTCATCCGCTACCTCGCGGATTTCGTCTGCGGTAACAGTGCCAAGGCCGGTCGCAAACTCAACAGTCCCCGCCCGGGTCGTCGTTGTGGACTGTGCTAGGGCGATCGCTTGCCGGCTGATGCCTGCCAGTGCGGCCAGTCGTGATTGGTTTTCGGTGGCTTTTTCCAGTTCCTCACCGAAGGTTTCGTAGATTGCAATCCGCGCATTCAAACTGCCGTCCTGAAGGACGGTAACGAGGTCAGCGACGGTCTTTTTCTTGCCTGCCCGATTGAAGAGATTGGTTTCTCCAAGCAGGTCTGAAAGTGCGACAGGGAAGGCCCTTGCACTGTCAGCGAGCAGTTTGGTGTCGTCCGGTTTCAGTGTTGCAAGGCTCGCAGTTTCCAAACGTTCTGCGGCTGCAATCATCTTCGAAATGCCGTCATTGATTTCAGCCATCACGCCGTCTGTCAGGTCTTTGGCCTTGTACTGACCGCCGTGGCCAAACCGCGGCGCCAGGGATTTGGCCTGTGTTTCCACTTCTGCAGCCGCAATCCCGTAGAGGCGCGCGGCGTCTTGTGTGGCCTTGGCGACTTGAGCTGCAGCAACAGCGGACTGTTGTTCCTTGGTGACTGCTTCGCCGATAAGATGCGTCAAGTTCGAAAGCTTCGCGCTCGTCGACATTACAGTCTCAAGCGCTGTGGACTTTGAAGACATTGCAGAGGTGAGGCGTCCGAACGTCTCCTTCAGTTCCTCCACTTTCTGTCTGG
>ERZ1023282.87-NODE-87-length-55022-cov-6.428293_pt1 | contig 55022 bp, 48 predicted proteins | sample MGYA00521262_ERZ1023282 | MGnify/ENA primary metagenome ERZ1023282 (study PRJEB32759, sample SAMN07749867) | skin metagenome | biome: transportation; feature: city; material: polyester macromolecule | host: Homo sapiens | place: Hong Kong:KT line | collected... | reverse complement strand
GGCGAGTTCGTCTTCCTCGTCGGCCAGTCCGGCTCGGGCAAGAGCTCGCTCATGCGTCTCATGACGCACGAGGTGACGGCGACGTCCGGCCAGATCCACATCGCCGGGCGAGACCTCATGACGATGCCGCGCCGCAAGGTGCCGTCGCTGCGCCGCGACATCGGCGTCGTCTTCCAGGATTTCCGGCTGCTCGAGAACAAGACGGTCGCCGAGAACGTCGCGTTCGTCCTCGAGATCCTCGGCTGGCGTCGGGGCGCGGTGCGCACGGCCGTGCCCGAGGCGCTCGAACTCGTCGGCCTCGCCGAGAAGGCGCGCCGCTTCCCGCACGAACTCTCCGGCGGTGAGCAGCAGCGCGTCGCCATCGCGCGCGCCGTCGTCAAGCAGCCCGCCATCCTGCTCGCGGACGAACCGACCGGCAACCTCGACCCCGAGAACTCCGAGGAGGTCGTCGGCGTGCTCGACCGCGTCAACCGCACGAGCACGACGCTCGTCATGGCGACTCACGACAACTCGCTCGTCGACCGCCTGCAGCGGCGCGTCATCGAGATGAGCGACGGCCGTCTCGTGCGCGACTCGACCGGCGGCTACCGCTCCGAGGCCACCTCCCAACGCTCCGTCGCGCACCGCGTCGACGCCGGTGACATGTTCGGCCAGAAACCCTTCGTCGCACAGGTTCTCCTGAACCAGCACGGCGGCCAGCGCGGTCAGCACGATGGGCCGGAATCGGCGTACCGTGGCTTCGACGATGGCTTCGTAGGCACTGGCACCCGCCGCGATGTCATGCTCGATCTGATCCACCAGAATGACCGAGTTGCGCATGATCATGCCCGACAGCGCGATGGTGCCCAGCATGGCAACGAACCCGAACGGTGCTTGCAGCAGCAACAGGAACAAGGCCACGCCGATGATGCCGAGCGGCGCGGTCAACACCACCATCATCACCAGCGAGAAGCGCTTGAGCTGAAAGATCAGCAACGTCAGTACGGCAATGACGAAGACCGGCATCCCCTTGTTGACCGAGTTCTGACCCTTGGCCGACTCCTCCACCGAGCCGCCCGCGGTGATGTGGTACCCCACCGGAAGCGCCGCCTCGATGTCGGCGATGGCCGCCCGTACCTGCGCGGTCACCACCGGCGCCTGCACCCCGGTATAGACGTCCGCACGCACGGTGACAGTGGGGAGTCGATCCCGACGCCAGGTGATGCCGTACTCTCGGTCATAGCCGAGAGTGGCAATCTGATCGAGTGGAATGGTGCCACCGAACGCGGTGGGAACCGCCGTTGATGCCAGCAGGCTCAGATGGGCACGATCCTGGGGTGGCCCTCGGAACAGCACGTTGACGCTGTCGACGCCGTCCCGCACCTGCGTGACCGGAAGCCCCAGCAGGGACCCCTGCAGATAGTTCGCCACCGATTCGGCCGACACGCCCAAGGCCTGCGCACGGTCGCGATCGACATCGATCCGGATGACCTTGGAAGGCTCCACCCAATCGAGGTGCACATTGGCGGCATTCGGATTCTGGCGCATCTGCTCGGCAACCTGATCCGCCACCCGGTGCAGCACTGCGGTGTCCTCGCCGGCCACCCGGAATTGCACCGGATAGCCGACCGGCGGCCCGGCCTCGAGCCTCAGTACCCGCCACCGTGCATCGGGAAACAGCGCCGGCATGCGTTGTACCAGCGCCGCCCGCAGTCGCTCGCGCGCCTCGATGCCGGTCGTGGTGATGACGTACTGGGTGAAACTCGGCGCCGGCAGTTGCTGGTCGAGCGGCAGGTAGTAGCGTGGCGCACCGCTGCCCACATAACCGATGAAGCTGTCGATGTCCGCCGCCAGCTCAGGGGTGTCGCGGAGCACGGTTTCGAGGCGCTGCGCGACCGCCTGGGTGGCCGTCAGGGAGGCGCCTTCAGGCAGCTTGAGATCCACCATCAGCTCCAACCGCACCGAGGCGGGAAAGAACTGCTGGGGCACCAGGCGGAACAGGCCGACCGAACCGAAGAACAACGCCACGGTGATCACGATGACCACCCATCGATGGTCCACACAACGTTTCACCAACGCGCGGAAACGCTGGTAGAACCGCGTCTGATAGGGATCATGATGGGCGCCCTGCGGGCGCTCGGGCAGCAGTTTGTATCCCAGGTAGGGCACGAACATCACGGCGGCCAGCCAGGAGATCATCAGTGACAGCCCCACCACCTGGAAGATCGACCGGGTGTATTCGCCGGTGGAACTCTCGGCAATGCCGATAGGCAGAAAGCCGGCGGCGGTGACCAGCGTACCGGTGAGCATGGGAAAGGCGGTGGAGGTGTACATGAAGGCCGCGGCCTTGGCACGATCCCACCCCTGCTCGATCTTGATCGCCATCATCTCCACCGCGATGATGGCGTCATCCACCAGCAGGCCCAGCGCCAGTACCAGCGCGCCCAGGCTGATCTTGTGCAGATCGATGCCGAAGTACTTCATCGACAGGAAGGTCATCGCCAGCACCAGCGGGATCGACAGTGCCACCACCAGACCGGTGCGCAGCCCGAGCGAGAAGAAGCTCACCAACAGCACGATGACCACGGCTTCGGCGAGCACTTTCACGAACTCGTTGACCCCGCGCTGCACCACCTCGGACTGGTCCGAAACGCGATGCAGCGTCAGCCCCAGAGGCAGCGTCTGCTGCAGCTCCTCGTAGGCCTCACTGAGCGCGCGACCCAACCGCAGGATGTCTCCGCCCGCTTCCATCGAAATGCCGATGGCGATGGCAGGCTCGCCGCCGAAGCGGGCTTGCGGCGCGGCAGGATCGGCATAGCCGCGGACCACCTCGGCGACATCTCCGACACGAACCGTGCGTCCTTCGTAACTGACGGCCAGCTGGCGCACCTGCTCAGCCGTCTCCAGCTGGTTGTTGGTGCGCAGGTAAATGCGATCCTGGCCCATCTCGAAATAGCCGGACGGCACCATGCGATTGGCGCCCTGTACCGCCTCGATGATGACCTCCGGCGGCACCCCCAGCTGGCTGCGCTTGGTGTTGGCGAACCGCACTTCGATGGTCTGCGGCTGAACACCGAAGAACATCACTTTGGCGACGTCGGGAATCCGCAGCAGACGGGTGCGTACCCGCTCGGCATAGTCCTCTAGCTCGGCCGGACTGAAATCCGGCCCGGTGAGCGCAAACATGTTGCCGAAGGTGTCGCCGAACTCGTCGTTGAAGAACGGCCCGACCACCCCTTCCGGGAGCGTGTGGCGAATGTCCCCGACCTTCTTGCGCACCTCGTAGTAGGCATCCGGAATCAGCGCCGGATCAATGTCCTCGCGCACGATGAAAAACACTTGGCTTTCGCCGGGACGCGAGTACGAGCGCATGTAGTCGAGATTGGCGCTCTCCTGCAGCTTTTCCTCGATGCGATCGGTGACCTGCGCCTCCACCTCTTCGGCACTGGCGCCCGGCCACTGGGTGTTGATCACCATCACGCGGAAGGTGAAGGGCGGATCCTCAGACTGTCCCAGCGTGAGGTAACTGTGCACGCCCAGGATGGCGAACAGGATCATGAAATAGAGAATGATCCCCTGATGATTGAGGGCCCAGCGCGACAGGTTGAAGTTCATGAACGCGCCTCAGTGATCGGCCGCACGTCGGGGGATGGTGCTGACCTCCAGTCCAGGCGTCAGCAGATGTACCCCCGCGCTCACCAGCGGCACCTCCGCGGACAGGGCGCCACTCACCACCGCGCCCTGCTCGGTGTACCGAAGCACGGTCACCGGGCTCGGCTGCACCGTTCCGGCATCGTCAACCGACCACACCACCGCCTGCCCTTCGAGGCTGCCCAACGCCGATGTGGGGATACCGAACACCGGCTGCTCCGCATCCAGCTGCAGAAACGCGGATGCGGTCATGCCCAGCGCGACCTCGGGGTCATCGGTCTGCAGCGCCAACCGTACCCGGTGCGTCCGTGTGAGCGGATCGGCCTGCGGCGTGATCTCCCGCACCGTGGCCGGGAACTGGCGATCCGGCAGCGCCCACAGCCGGACCTGCAAACCGGCCACACGCCGTAACGGATCCAGCCGCCCTTCCGGCACCTGAATCTCCACCTCGCGCCCGTCATCGGGCACAAACCGGAGCACCGGCTGCCCCAGCGTCAACACCTGGCCCGGCTCCGCCAAGCGCTGCGTGATCAGCCCGTCGCGATCCGCCACCAGCTCGGTGTACCCACGTTGATTGCGGCTGACGGCGTACTCGGCCTTGGCCTGGTTCAGGCGCGCTGCAGCCAGTTTGTGCTGGTTTTCCCGCAGCTCGTAGGCGGAAGCGCTGATGTACTGGCGGTCCAGCAGCTCCCGGTGACGCTTGAGTTCCGCCTCCGCCAGTCGCAGATCGGACTCCGCTGCGCGCACCGCCGCTTCAGCGGCGTTGGCGGCCAGGCGTACATCTTCCGGATCCATGCGGGCCAGCACCTGCCCGGCTTTGACGCGGTCGCCCGCATCGACCTTGCGCTCCACCAATTTGCCCGCGATGCGAAAGCCCAGCGCCACATCCTCGCGCGCCACCACCGTCCCCGGAAACAGCGTGGCACCGGAGGCCTCAAGAAGGCGAGGCGGCTCCACCAGCACCGCACGCAGCGGCACTTCCAGGCCGGTCTTGTCGCCACAGGCCACCAAACCCAGGCCCAGCAGCATCCCCACGATCCATCCCCGCATGGTCACTCCGCATCGCGTTTTATTAAACTGTACCGTATGGTATAGAAATTAAACGACCGCGCAAGCGTACACTGCGCCCTGCCCCCAGAAGGATCCAGCCCCCCTTGAAGCCTCCCTGCACGCCCGCGTCGGACTCCCCCGCCAACGGCATCAGCCGTCGCGGTCGCCGCAAGGACCCCGAGAAGCGGGATGCCATCCTGCAGGCCGCCACCCGTCTGTTCGCCCGTCAGGGCTATGCTGGCACCAGCATGGACGCTATCGCCCGCGAGGCAGGCGTTTCCAAGCTGACGCTCTACTCCCACTTCACCGCCAAGGACACGCTTTTCTCGGCAGCGGTGGTGTACGCCTGCGAGGCCCACGCCCCGCCCGCCTGGTTCGACCCCAGCCAGCGGGAACCGCTGCGCGAACGGCTCATCCGCATCGGCAGGGGATTCGTCGACCTGGTGATGGATCCGGAAGTCATCAATGTCTACCGGATGATGACCGCCGAGGCCCGCAGTTCCAGCAAACTGGGCAAGCTGTTCTTCACCGCCGGCCCGCAACGGACGATTGAGCAGTTCGCGCGCCTGCTGACCGCTGCACAGGAAAACGGCGAGCTGTATGTGCCGGATCCACATGCCGCTGCCGGCCACTACTTCTGCCTGCTCAAGGGCGTATGCCACTTGCAGGTGCTCATGGGCAGCAGAGCCGCTCCCAAACCGGCGGAGCGCGCCGCACATGTGGACGCAACGGTAACGCTGTTTCTGCGAGCCTATGCGCCGCAGCAGCACACAGGAGACTGAGCCGCCTCAGGCCCCGGGCAGCGCACGTGCCAGTTGTGCCTCGACCGTCTCCAGATCCGGCACCCAGGTTTCCTGGCTGGCGATACGCACCCGCGCCAACACCAGGTCGGGACGATCGGTGTCGCGCAACTTCATCGGCGCCATGGCCGCCCGATTCAGCGTCACCAGATGCGGATAGCCCTGTGCCAGCACCGCGAAACGCGCCATCGGCCAGCGCTGCCCCAGGCTCTGCAGCACCACGATGCGGGCACGTCGCCCGTCGGTGACAGCATCCTCGCCGTTGAGACCCTCCAACCGGATCACGGGCACCGGCAAGCCGGACCAGGCCACCTGGCCCAACAACCAGGGGGGCGCCGAAGGAATCGGCTCGATCGCCTCACGCGACACCACTTCCAGCACCGCGCTGTTCGGCAACAGCAGCGTATCGCCCTCCAATGCCACCAGCACGGCATGCAACTGTTCGCTGCTCATGCGCGCCGCGCCCCCAGCACGTCCTGAATCTCCGCCATCAGCTGCTCTTCCTGATAGGGCTTGATGAGATATCGGTCGACGCCGATTTCGGCGGCGCGCGCACGATGCTTCTCTCCCGAGCGCGAGGTGATCATGATGATTGGCACATTGCGGATGCGGCCGGTATTCCGCACGAAACTGGCCACTTCGAAGCCGTCGGCCCGTGGCATCTCGATATCCAGCAGGATTGCTACCGGCTCCAGCGTCTGCAGCTGCGCCATGGCATCCAGACCATCCTTGGCAGTGGCAACGCGATAGCCGTTACGGCCAAGCAGTCGCTCGGTGACACGACGGATGGTGATCGAATCGTCGACCACCAGCACCAGCGGCCGCTGATCCGATTCCTGCGTCCGCATTGCCTGGGCCACCCGGGCACGCCTGGCCCGGGCCTGTACCAGGGCGGGCGCATCAAGAATCAGAACCACACGACCATCGGCCAGGATGGTGGCGCTGCTGACCCCGTTGACCGAGCTGACCAAGGCACCGACCGCCTTGGAGACGATTTCGCGGTTGCCGAGCAACTGGTCAACCACCATCGCCGTGTAGCGTGCTCCGGCCCCCGGACCCTCCGGCGTGCGAATCAGCACGGCATGCACGGTGCGGAGGTCCTTCACCAGCGGCCGCGGCAGGCCGAGGTAGTCGCCCAGACACCGCACACGGTAGGCCTGGCCGCCATAAAGGTAAGGCGCGCCGCCTTCCCGCAGGTGACCATCCAGCGCCTCGACGCTGATCCGGACGATCCCTTCGATACTGGTCAGCGGCAGCGCGAACAGTTCGTTCGCCACATCCACCAGCAGCGCCTGTGAAATGGCCAAGGTAAGCGGCAAGCGCACCTGGAAATGCGCGCCGGCGCCGGCCTGCGCCTCTACCGACAGGGTCCCCCCGAGCTGTTTTACCTCCGAAGCCACCACATCCATGCCGATGCCGCGGCCCGCCTCCTGCGTCAACTGGCGCGCCGTACTGAACCCCGGCTCGAAAATGAATGCCACCAGATCCTCATCACTGACCTGGGCCTCTGACCGCAGCAGGCCGCGGCGGATGGCGGTATCGCGAATGGCGGCAAAATCGAATCCGCCGCCGTCGTCGCTGAGGTCCAGCAGCAACTGGCTCCCCTCACGCTGCAAGCGCACGGTGATGGTGCCAACGGGATCCTTGCCGGCCTCCGCACGCCGCTCGCCTGCCTCGATCCCATGTACCACCGCGTTGCGCAACAGATGCTCCAGCGGCGCGGTCATGCGATCCAGCACGTTGCGGTCCAGCTCGGCGTCATCACCCTCCACCACCAGCCGCACCTGCTTTCCGGTTTCCTGGGCGGCACCGCGGACCACGCGCTCGAGGCGCCCGATCTGACGCGCAAACGGCACCATCAGCGTCCCCATCAGGTGCTGTTGCACCTCGGTACTGATGCGCCCCTGCTGCAACAGCAGCGACTCCGACTCGGATACCAGGCCGTCCATGCTGTCATGCAGGGCACCGAGGTCCCCAACCGATTCGTTGAGCGCGCGCGACAGCTCTTGCATGCGCGTGTACCGGTCCATTTCCAGCGGGTCGAAATCACCGGCATACCGGTCGGCCGCGGGTGCGGGACCGGCAAGCCCGCGCGCACTGATTTGGGCATCGGTCTCGGCACCGAGCTGGCGCAACTGCTCGCGGAGTCGATCGATCGCCTGCGTCATTTCGCTCAGCTGCGTCCCCAGCCCTGTGACCTGCTCTTCCAGGCGTGACCGATAGATCGCGATCTCACCCACCTCATTGAGCATGCCGTCGAGCCGCTCAACAGGCACCCGTGCAGTCTCGCGGCGCAGCGCCGCCAAACCGGCCTGCTCGTCATCAGGCTTCCAGAACAGCAACGGATCCCATTGCGTCGGCCGCGGCGCTTCCACCGGGAGAGGCGATGCCTGCTCCGGAACCGCAGCTGCATCACCGACCGCAGACGCACGGTCGGAGGCGGCAGGGTGCTCGGCATCCGCATCGGGATCATGCCGGGGCCCCGTCTCGAGCGTCGGCTCGGGCGCCACCTCGGACGGCGGCAGCACCGCTGCCGTCGGAGCGGCATTGCCGAGGCTGTCGAGTTGCCCGTGCAACTGTTCGATATCGCCTGCGATGTGCTCCAGCAGGCTGGCGTCTGCCGCCGATCCGGGTTGCGCATCCAGCGCTTCGAGCCGGGTTTCGAGGGCGTGGGCAAGGTCGCCCATGTGACGCCACCCTGACATGCGCGCGCCGCCCTTGAGCGTGTGCAGCGCCCGTTGCAGGTCACGACGCGGCGCCTCATCGAAGGGCGCGGCGCGCCAGCGTGTCATCGCGGCATCGATCCCCTCCAGCAGCTCCGCTGCCTCAGCCGAGAAGATATCCAGCAGTTCACTGTCCGCCACTTCGGCTGCGGCAATCACCGGCAGCGCCTGCGCAACCGCTGGCGTCGCGCGCCGGGCAATTTCACATTCCGCCAGCACGGCATCGGTATCGGGAATTCCGCCCTCGGCGATGGCGTCCAGCAGGCCATGAAGGCTGTCCGTCACCTCGCCCAGCCGGACGTACAACCCGGTGGGGGCGCCGGCACCCCCATGATCGGCCACCTGGCTTTCCAACTGCTGGGCGATCTCCCCCAGCGCAGCCAGCCCCGCCACCCGCGCACTGCCCTTGAAGGTGTGCAGAATCCGCTTGGCGTCGGCCTGCACCTCCACACTTGCCGGTTCCCGCGCACCCCGCTGCACCACGGCATCCAGCGCTTCGAGCAACTCGCGGGCCTCATTGAGAAAGATCTCCTGCACTTCCGCATCAAGATCAGCCTGATCGTCATCCCCCGCAGCGACCGCCCCCCCGTCCACCACGGGCGGCGGTGCCTGAAGCGTCTCAATGACGATGACGTCATCCGGCGCCACGCCGGCAGCCGATGCCTCGCCGAATGAGAGGTCTTCGGCCACCGACACATCGCCGACGTCGAGTTCACTCGCCGGTTCCGGTTCGGGTTCCGGTTCGGGTTCGGGTCCGGGCGCATCGTCGAGCCCCCCGTCTTCGGGCACCGGCACCGCCCCTTCGGCAAGCGCGTCCGGCAACACCGCGTTCGGATCCAGGGCATCAATCCGCTGCAGCAGCCCCGCTTCCTCCGGGGTGAGCTGACCGTCCCGGAACGCGTCAAGCTGCTGGTAAAAGCCCTCGACAACACCCATCAGCTGAGCAAAGAACCCGGCCGAAGGCGCTGGCGCGTCGGCGCAGGCCAGCAGTTTTTTCTTGAGTGCGACTGTGCTTGCCGAAAATACGGTCGCACGTGCCATCACGGCGGCACCGGCAAGGGTGTGCAGCAACTTGTCGATGGCCTCCAGCGCGCCTTGCCGCCCCGGCGCCTGCGACCATGCCTGCACCTGCTCCTCCAGACGATTGACGGCCGTCAGCGCCTCCATCGAGAAGATGTCGGCCAGCTCCTGATCGGCCGGGCTGATGCCGGCTTCCGGCAATGTGGCCACCTGCGCCCTGACCTGCTCCAGCCAGGGTTGGGCGTCCTGCTCGGCCGCTTCGGTGCTGCCTGCCGCCGCAACCCCATCGGCAAGATAGGGCACCACCGCGGTGAGCAGCGCGCGTCCGCTGTCGGATATCCCCTGATCGAGCTGTCTGAGCGTCCCCAGCCAGCGCTCCACTGCGGCACTGATTTCGGATACCGCAGGCGCCCCGGCCACGGCCGCTGAACCCCGAAGGGTGTGAAAAGCGCGGACCACTCCGTCGGGGGGCGCGCTGGCGCTGCCATCGGCGAGCCAGCCACTGACCTCGGCAAGCCTCTCGGTGGCATCCTCACGAAATACGGTGACGGTTTCCGGCTCGACCAGCTCGTGTCCGGCCGCCAGGTGCTGGGCATCGGCGATCAGTGGCTCCAGCAGCGCCGGTGGCGGCTGGTCATCGCGGAAACCGCGAATCAGGTCCGGCAGCAGCACCTGGGCCCGCTCGATCAGGTCGATGATCGCGGGCGTGATCTCGAGCGCCCCGTCAAGGCAATGATTGAGCAGATTTTCGACCGCCCAGCCAAACGCCCCGATACCGGTCGCACCGGCCATGCGTCCCGAGCCCTTGAGCGTGTGGAAGGCCCGCCGGATGGTGACGAGGGTGTCGCCGGTATCCGGCTGCCGTCCCCAACGCGCCACCGCGGCGGACAGCGTCGCACTGACCTGCTCCGCCTCTTCCAGAAAGATGTCGCGAATCTCGGGGTCCGCCACTTCCGCAGGCGCTGGGGCCGGCGTGCCAACAGGGGACGGGACCGGCTCAGGTGATGGCGCCGGTGCTCCAACCGTCCCTTCGTCAGGCTCGACTTCCAGCCGGTCGACGAACCCGCTGAAGTCATCCAGGCGGGTGTCGGCATCCGGCAGTTCGTCGCGCAGCGCTTCCAGGTAAAACTCCAGCGCGGTAACGGCGTCGGCAAACCGCTCGGCCAACGCTGGCTGCGCCTGCAGGGAGGGCAGGGTCTGCTCCGCCAACCGCATCAGCAGCGGTTGCACCAGACTGACCGCACGTGCCTCCCCGATCACGTTGAGCGCGGCGCGCACCTCGCCCATCAGGCGGGCGGCTTCCGCACGCTGCGCGGTACCCCCTTCCGCCAGCAGGGCGGACGACAGGGACTTGAAACGGGCGAGGTCGACCATCGATTCGCGCAGCAGGGCGAGCCGCCCGCGCCGCAGGTCCTCGCTGTGCGGCACCCGATCCTCGATCTCGACACTGACCAGTCCGCCACGCGCTGCATTGAACTGCCGGAACAGCGCTTGCTCAAGGCTGTGCTCGGTCCGCAGCAGCGCGGTCGCCAACTCCATCCACGGCCACTGATGGGCATCCTCCGGCAGCGACTCCAGCGCCGACGCCTGGTTACTCAAGGCCCGCGACAGGCTTGGCTGCCCCAACGTCGACAGCGTGCCCGCGAGGCGCCGCATCCGCCCCGCGGTGTCGCCATGCGCCTGGTACTGGCGCGTCCGCACCATCAGGTCGATGGCATCCTCGATATCGCGAAAATCGCGGTGCAACTCTTCGGCCACCCGTGCCAGCAGCTGCGTGTTGGGGCCGTGCAGGCGGCCACGGATCTGCTCCAGCTGCCCTTCCGCCGGGAGGTAGGTGGCGAGGCGATAGGCCTGTCGCAACGCCTGCACCCGCGGCCCACGGCCGCGCGAACGCCCCACGAAGAACAGCAACTGCAGCGCCAGCGGCCCCTGCTGCGCAACGGCCGCTGCCTCTCCCGCCGCTGCGAGCAGTTTCAACTGCTGGCCACAGGCGCCCATCAGCCGCTTGAGCTCGATGGCGTCCTCAAGGCTTTGGCTGAGCAGGGCCTCGATGACCGCTGCGAAAATGCGCCACAGGGCATGCAACTCGGACTCCTGCACGCTCTGCGCGATCTGCTCGGCGGCGCGCCCCATCCGTTTGAGCCCGGTTTCGGCGTCGGGCTGCCGCCGTACATAGGCCAGCAGCGCGGCCTGGAACAAGGGCAGCAACTTGCGCGCGTAAGCCTGAGACAGCGCAGGGCCGGTCGGCGCCCGGAACGGCAGGCCCAAGCCCACCGCCTCCATCTGCGAGACGAACAGCGCGGACTCGGTTGCCAGGGGGCGCCCCATGGCCAGCCGCAATTCGTTGATCAACGGCTGCAGCACCAGCACGCAGTCTTCGCGCCCCTGGCTGACGACTTCCAGGTAATCGGCCAGTTGAACGCAGCCCCCGAGCAGTGCCGAACAGGCCGCCTCGAGATCCTGCGCACCACCGTCGATCACCGCTTCCAGCGCCGCGCGCATGTCGCCCAGCGCAATCTGCAAACCAGGGAACTGCAGCAGGCCGGCGATCCCGTACAGGTCCCGCAGCTCGTCGCGCGCCTGCGTCAGGACCTCGGCAGGCCGATCATGGTCGGCGAACTGCTCGATAGCGTGGCGGGCGCGCTCCAGACTGCGTTCGAACTCAAGGCGCGCCGGCATCAGGCTGTGCGCAGGAAATGAGCTCGAACGTGCGGTCATGGGCCTATCCTTACCAGCCGGCCTGCCGGAACGTATCGGTGCGCGCCAGCTTGTGAAGACTGATCACGCGCCACTGCCGCCCCTCGCGCAGGAAGCCACCCAGTTCCAGCGGCTGCAGCGCGTCCAGCTCGGCAGGAGCAGGCGGGTGCTGGTCCTGCGGCAGAAACTGGCGATAACCCACCACTTCGTCGACCAGAAATCCCACCGGCAGGCGCTCCGCGTTGAGCACCAGCATCCGCTGCAAGCGTCCCGGCTGCGCCGCATGCCCCCCCAACAGGGTCTGCAGATCGACCACGGTCACCAGTCCGCCACGAACGTTGGCCAGGCCCAGCAGCCAGGCTCGCGCGTTCGGGACACGCGTGAAGGTGGGCGGTGGAATCACTTCGCGGACTTCCTCGCGGGGCACCAGAAGCCAGTCCTGCCCGATGCGAAAGCCGAGCCCGGTCCATTGCTCCGCCTGTCCGGCGGCCACGTCCAGTCGCGCCGCCCGCAGGCTGCCGTCGAGCCGCAGCAGCAGCTCGAAGGGGTCGTCTCGCCAGGCTCGCAGCGCGGCGCTCATGGGCGCAATCAGACGCTCACATGGGCGCGCACGGCGCCGATGAGTTCGTCGCGCGTGAAGGGCTTGGTGAGATACTCGTCGGAGCCGACGATCCGACCGCGCGCGCGGTCGAACAGGCCATCCTTCGACGAAAGCATCACCACGGGCGTCCGCGCGTACCGGGGATTGCCCTTGATCAGGGCACAGGCCTGATAACCGTCCAGTCGCGGCATCATGATGTCGATGAAGATCAGGTCCGGCGGGGCGTCGGCAATCCGCGCCAGGGCCTCGAATCCGTCCTGAGCGGTGACAACGGTATAGCCCTCACGGGTGAGCAGGGTTTCGGCGGTGCGTCGAATGGTCTGACTGTCATCGACCACCATCACCGTCGCCCTGTGCTGCGTCGCGTCTCCCACCTGGTGGGCCTCCCCATCGCCTTGCTGAGATTGGACGCGGCTTTGTAACACACTCCATCGAACAGCCTCCACAGCACCGGAAGGACTGCGCCGACCCCGCTGCGGACGAATCGTTACACTGCGAGCTGTCCCGCCCCGAAGCGAGCTGTCGCATGCAAAACCCCGTGCCCCGTTTGGTGACCGCCCATACCGGACCTCTGCTCTCCCTGGAGACCCGACTGCTGGAGCGAACGACCGACATCGAGGCCTGGTTCCGCCGTCAGTGGCAGTCGACACCGCCCCCCTTCTATTCATCGGTGGATCTGCGCAATGCGGGCTACAAGCTAGCACCTGTGGATACCAATCTGTTCCCGGGCGGCTTCAACAACCTAAACGACACGTTCGAATCGCTCTGTGTGCAGGCACTGAAGACCGCTTTGCAGCGGGTCTGTCCGAGCGCTCAGGGGCTGGTGCTGGTGCCCGAAAACCACACCCGAAACCCCTATTACCTGGAAAGCGTGGCAACGCTTTTCGGCCTGATCCAGAAAGCGGGCTACCGCGTTCATATCGGCTCGCTGATCCCTGATCTCACCGAGCCGCGCGAGATCACGCTGGAACTGTCGGGCCGCACGCTCCTGCTGGAACCCCTGCTGCGTGAGGGGGATACGGTGCGGGTTGCCGATTTCACACCCTGTGCGGTCCTGCTCAATAACGATCTCTCGGGCGGCGTGCCACCGATCCTGCAGGGGCTGCGACAGGACGTGCTGCCCCCCGTTGGCCTGGGCTGGCACGCGCGCAAGAAATCACAGCACTTCGGCTTTTACCGCGAAACCGCACGCGAGCTGGCCGAAGTCCTCGCGCTCGACCCCTGGCTGATCGACCCCATGTTCCGCAACTGTGGCCAGATCAACTTCATGAAGCGTGAAGGCGAAGAATGCCTGATCAGCAACGTGGAACTGCTGCTCAACGATCTGCGGGAGAAGTACCGGGAGTACGACATCCCGCATGACCCCTTCGTGATCGTGAAGTCCGACGCGGGCACTTACGGTATGGGCGTGATGACGGCGCGATCGGCCGATGACGTCCGCGAAATGAACCGGCGCGCCCGCAGCCACATGGCCAGCGCCAAGGACGGCAGCGAGGTGACCGGCGCCATCATCCAGGAAGGCGTCCCCACCTTCGAGCGGCTGGGCACCGATCAGGCGGCCGCCGAGCCGGTGGTCTACATGATCGACCAGTTCGTGGTGGGTGGCTTCTACCGCCTCAACAGCCGCCGCGGCACCGATGAAAACCTCAACGCCCCCGGCATGCGCTTCGAACAGCTGGCCTTTGATCAGTGCTGCGGACACCCTGACCCAGACGCCGGGCCCGACGAGCGGCCGAACCGTTTCTATGCCTATGGCGTGATCGCCCGGCTGGCCGCACTGGCAGCAGCGAGGGAGGTCCAGGCGGTCGCCGAGCTGGTCCCTGCCGCCGCCGCCTGACCGGCACACGCCCACACCATCGCCTCGGGGGAGCGCGCATGAGCACACGGGAGCATTGGGGCAGTCGTTTCGGATTCATCATGGCCGCCGCAGGGTCGGCGGTCGGCCTTGGAAACATCTGGCGCTTCCCCTACATCACGGGTGAGAACGGCGGGGGGGCCTTCCTGGTGATCTACCTCGGCATCGTGATCGGCTTCGGCCTGTCGCTGATGATGGCGGAGATGCTGGTCGGCCGCAGCGCACAGCGAAATCCCGTCGGTGCGTTCCGCCAACTGGGCGGCAAGGGCTGGCCCCTGGTGGGGTTTCTGGGCGTGCTCACCGGCTTCGTCATCCTGTCCTTCTACATCGTCGTGGCGGGATGGACCCTCTCCTACATCGGCCAGATGGCGCGTGGGCTGCTGCACAGCCGCGACCCGGCCGTGCTGGGCTCAGCGTTCGAGGGCTTCGTGGCCGATCCCTGGCGTCCGCTGGCCTATGCCGCGGTGTTCATGGTGCTGGTGGCCTGGGTGGTGACCGGCGGCATCAGTCGCGGCATCGAGCGCGCCAATCGATGGTTGATGCCGATCCTTTTCTTGCTGCTGCTGGTGCTGGTGACCCGGGCTCTGACGCTACCAGGCGCCGCACAGGGCATGGCGTTCTATCTCACGCCCGACTGGTCGAAAGTGGATGGCGGCACCTTTTTTGCTGCGATCTCGCAGGTCTTCTTCTCCTTCTCCATCGGCATGGGCACCATGCTCACCTACGGCTCCTACCTGTCGCTCCGCGAAAATCTCCCGCGATCCGCATTGACCGTGGGGGCGCTGGACTGTCTGGCGGCCTTTCTGTCGGGGCTGATGGTGATTCCGGCGGTGTTCGCCTTCGGGTTCTCTCCCAGCGCCGGCCCGGGACTGACCTTCATCACTCTGCCCGCGGTGTTCGCGGCACTGCCCGGGGGCGATCTGTTCGGCATGCTGTTCTTCACGCTGCTGGCCATTGCAGCGCTGACCTCCGCAGTCTCGATCCTGGAGCCGCTGGTGTCCTACGTCATCGACGAACACGGTCTGCCACGCCGCGTGGTGGTGGCCGGGGCCTCCGTGGTGTGCTTCCTGCTGGCGGTCCCTGCGTCGCTATCCTTCGGTCCCTGGTCGGAGGTCACCGTATTCGGCAAGACCTGGTTCGACCTGATGGATTTTCTCGCCAATAACCTGATGCTGCCGGTGGGCGGATTGCTCACGGCGCTGTTCGTCGGCTGGGTCTGGGGGCGCCCGGCGCTCACCGCGCTGTCCAACGAGCACCAGTTGCATCAGCCCTGGGCCGTGGCCTGGCTGTGGATTCTGCGGGTGGTGGCGCCGGTGGCCATTACCTGGATTCTGATCACCAATCTGTCCTGAGCTGCCGCATGGATGCCTTCTTTGCCCTGCTGTCCGCCATCAATGCCGTGCTGCTGTCGGTACCGGTACTGCTGACGCTGCTGGGCGTCGGCATCCTGTTCACGGTCTGGAGCGGTTTCTGCCAGTACCGCTCCCTCACGCACGGGGTGCGCCTGATCAGCGGACGCGGCCCGCATCGCGGGGAGGGCACCGGCGTGCTCTCGCACTTCCAGGCCCTGTCGGCCGCACTGTCGGCAACGGTGGGCCTCGGCAACATCGGTGGCGTTGCCATCGCCGTCAGCCTGGGGGGGCCGGGTGCCGTCTTCTGGATGTGGATGGTGGGGCTCGCGGGCATGGCGATCAAAACCGCCGAAGTCACCTTGTCGATGCTCTATCGCGATACCACCCAACCGGATCATCCGCTCGGCGGGCCGATGATGGTGGCCCGCCAGGGACTGTCCCGCCTGCCGGGCATGGCGCGGCTTGGCGCGGTGATCGGCGCGCTGTTCTGCCTGCCCCTGATCCTGTTCGGCATCACCGGCGGCAACATGTTCCAGGCGTGGAACGTCGCCGAGATCTCCCGGGCCTACTTCGGTGTACCGCCGTGGATCAGCGGCCTGGTGATGGCGCTGCTGGTGGCAGCGGTGATCCTGGGCGGCATTCGCCGCATCGGCCGCATCACCGGCACGCTGGTGCCGGTGATGTGCGGGCTGTACATGCTGGCGGCCATCGCAGTCCTGGTGGTGGAGCGCGAACAGCTGCCAGCCCTGTTCCGGCTGATCTTCACCGCCGCGTTTCAGCCGGCTGAAGCGGCCGGCGCCTTCCTGGGAGCCGCCACCGGGACGGCCTTCATCTTCGGCATGAAACGGGCCCTGTTCTCCTCGGAAGCCGGCTTGGGCTCGGCACCGATCGCCCACGCTGCCGTCAAGACACGGGAGCCCGTGACCGAAGGGGTGGTCGCCGGCCTGGAACCTTTCATCGACACGCTGGTGGTCTGCACGCTGACGGCACTGGTGATTCTGGTCAGCGGCGTCTGGAACCGCGGTGCCGAAGCGCACTGGATCACCCCACCCCAACTGGTGGCACAGAGCGATGGCCGCTGGGTCCCGGACCGGGTGCAGTTGCCGGAGCAGCAGAGCACGCTCAAGACCGGTGACCCGGTGTTTCTGGTGGTTCGCGATCAGGATCAGCCTCGGCAGCGGCTGTTCGGCGAGGTCACCGACAACGGCGGCATCGCCTGGCGCCCCCTGACGGCCGATGCTCCGCAGCTCGCCGAGCCCGGACTGTTCGCCGACTACCCGGCGGCCACGCTCACGGCCAAGGCCTTCGATGCGGCCCAGCCCGGACTCGGACGTTGGCTGGTGGTGATCACCGTATGGTTGTTCGCCGTCTCCACCATGATCACCTGGAGCTACTACAGCGAACAGGGGCTGATCTATCTCGCCGGCACCCGGGCGGTGAAACCGTTTCGTGTGCTCTGGTGCGGGCTGATATGGGTCACCTGCCTCGGCTTCATCCGTACCGACGTCGAGCTGGACACGCTCAGCACCATCGCGCTCGGTTTCATGCTCATCATCAACCTACCGATGATGGTGGCCCTGGGGCCGGTGATGATCCGCGCGTACAAGGATTACTTCCGTCGGCTGTCCCCTGACCCGGATGCGGGACAATACGGTTCCGAACCCCGACGCTGACGTCCCCTTGACCCCTTCCGACACCACAGCCGCTCACGCACGCACCGCCCGCACCGGCGTGCTGCTGATCAATCTCGGCACGCCCGATGCGCCCACCGCCCCGGCCATCCGACGCTACCTGCGCCAGTTTCTTTCGGACCGGCGTGTGGTCGAGGTGCCGCGACCGCTGTGGTGGCTGCTGCTGAACCTGCTGATCCTGCCTTTCCGGCCGCGCAAGCTGGTGACGGCCTACGGCGCCGTCTGGGGGACTGACGGATCCCCGCTGCTCACGATCGGCCGCGCCCAGCAAAGCGGGCTGCAGGCAGCGCTGGGCCCCGATATCCCTGTGGCCCTCGCCATGACCTATGGCGAACCCTCGTTGGCGAGGGCACTCGCCGACTTGCGGGCGGCCGGCGTGCAGCGACTGCTGGCCCTGCCGCTGTACCCCCAGTATTCGGCGACCACCACCGCCGCTGCCATGGACGCGCTGTATCGACTGCTGATGCGGGAGCGGTTCCCGCCTGCGCTGCGAATGGTGCGCGACTATCACGATGATCCGGGGTATATCGCAGCCCTCGCCGCCAGCGTGCGCGCGCACTGGGCACGTCACGGCGAAGGCACGCATCTGCTGATGTCGTTTCACGGCATCCCCCAGCGCAACCTGCATCTCGGCGATCCGTACTACTGCCACTGCCACAAGACCGCGCGGCTGCTGGCCGACGCCCTGTCACTCACCGAGGACCGCTGGAGTCTGAGCTTCCAGAGCCGCCTGGGCCGCATGCCCTGGCTGCAACCGTATACCGACGACCGCATCCGCAGCCTGGCTGAGGACGGCTGCAAACAACTGGATGTGATCTGCCCGGGCTTCTCCGCCGACTGCCTGGAGACCCTGGAAGAAGTGTCGATCGGCTATGACCACCTGTTTCGCGAGGCCGGCGGTGAGGCCCTGCGCTACATCCCCGCGCTCAATGCCGAAGAGGTCCATCTGAAGGCGCTGGAAGGCTTGGTGCGAACCCATCTGCAGGGCTGGCCCCTGCGCTCGGAATCGAACACTGTCATTCAAGAACGTCTGGCACGGGTCGCCGCGTCACAGGGCGACGCCGGGCGCGAATGACGGGGCACTCAGAGCGTGTGAAAAAATCGAACGCCGACGGGGGCGTGCGACGGAGGGCGCAGCAGGCAGGCGCTTTTTTACCTGCTCTCAGCGCTGATGAAGCTCCACATGCCCTGCCCGCTCGCCAGCGCGCGCCGGCCGTAGCGCGTAGACGATCCGCGCGCCCGGAATGCCCTTGGCCTCGATGAACTGCTGCACCTGCTGGACCCGCTGCGCCATGCGACTCGAGTCGCCCCGCGCCCCGGTGGTCAGGCCGACGAGCTCGACGTAGTAGTCGGCACTCGCCTCCAGCCCGGCCCGCACCGTCTCCAGGGCTTCCAGCAATGCAGCGCCATCCATGTCGGCGCTTTCGCCGAACGCCACATCGGCCACTCGACTGCGAGCGCTCAGCGTCGTCGGCCGAGCCCGCAGCGGCGGCGGCGGAACCGGCACGGCCCGCGGCGCGACTGACGGCACCGCCGCCGGTCGCGGCGACGGAATGCGTTCCGCCACTGCCACGGCCAACGGAACAGGCCGGGGCGTCGACACCGGTGCCACACGGGCCGTCACGGTGGGCGCCGACGCAACAACCTGACGGGGTGCCGTTACCGTCCTCGCCATCGGTCGTGCAGGCGGCATCGCCGCCAGTACGGCACGCGGCGCCAGGGTCGGCACGGTGGCTGCCATCACGGTCGGCCGCCGCAGCACAGGGCTGGGAGCGCCCGCCACGCGGGGCGGTGCCGGGGGAGACACTGGCGCTGACGCCACGGCAGTCACGCTGCAACCGGCCGCATTGACCAGCGCACCGAGCGGCGAACCGTCGCAACGGTCAATGCCGTCGGCAACACCGTCGAAATCACTGTCGATGGCGCACCCGTAACGATCCACCCGTGCGCCGGGCGGGGACATCGGACAGTGGTCCAGGAGATCGGCCACCTGGTCCCCATCCTCATCATCATTGCCGGAGCACCCGAAGCCATCGACGGTAGCGCCGGGCGGGGTATAGAGGCAGAGGTCTCGGGTATCGTCGACGCCATCCCCATCGCCGTCGACGATGTAGCCAACACCCGCAGCAGCGAGCGCGGCGGAGGGCAGCATCACAAGCCAGGGCAGAAGGCGGACGCGCATCAGGCCGAATCGGTCATTGGTCGACAAGGCTCAAGCCTACGCGCGACACTGCAACGGAGCAAGCGCGAAATCACTCCACCCACTGCAGCTCGACACGTCGGTTGCGGGCACGCCCGGCTTCAGTGTCGTTGGAGGCTGCAGGGCGCGTTTCACCGTAGGCATCCGCCTGAATGCGATCCGCCGGAACACCGAGCTTGATCAGGTAATCGCGCACGCTCCGCGCGCGCCGCTCAGACAGCGCCTGGTTGTAGCCTTCGGTGCCCATCCAATCGGTGTGCCCGGCCAACGCAAGGCGTCGGTCGCGATCGGAATCCAGGCGCTCACGAATCACCCGCACCGCAGCCTGCAGTTGCGCCTTGGCGAAATCGGTCAGGTGGTGGGCATCAAACGGGAAAGTGATCGGATCGAACCCCTTGGCGGGCACCGGTGGCGGCGGACAGCCATCAGCGTCGACAGCAAGCCCCGCAGCGGTGTCAGGGCAGCGATCCCGGTCGTCCGGCACCCCGTCACCGTCGGCATCCCCGACCGGCAACGGTTTGGCCACCGGCACCGCTTCCGGAGTGGGGGTCGGATCGGCGCCCAGGGGCACGACCAGCCCCAGTCGCACCACCGCCTCCTCGAACGGCGAGCCGGCCCCGATATCCTGCGCATCCAGCCAGCGGTAGCGGAGGTCACCCCGCAAGCCAAGGTCCGCACGACCGAGCGAGAACGACTTGAAGAACCCCACCCCGGCCGCCCCGAAGGCATCAGTGGAATCGAGACCGCTGGTGCCTTCCTCGGTTTCCAGCCACCCCGCGCCAAGACTGAAATAGGGCGAGAAGGACTCACCGCGCGCGTAGTAGTAGAGCACCGACAGTTCACCGCCCTGCTCTTCCCACTCGGGACCGCCCGGGCGACGGGCATCAAACTGGTTGTGAAAGCCGCTGAACTCCAACCCCCAGAAGCGGTTGAACGATTTGCCGACGCTCAGCCAGTACCCGTCGCCGCCTTCGCTGTCGCGGCTGTCGTCTTCGAAAACGTAACTGCCGCCGACCGAGATGTAGGGACGCGTGTCGACCGCGGTGTCGACATCGGAGGCGGACACCGAGGCCGCCGCCAGCAACGCCGCAAGGCCCGCCACGCTGAGAGAGATCCGGTTCATGTGCGTCCCCTGGCCCCCGACGAGGCCGCTCCGTTGTTTTGGACCGTATTATAGGGGGGGCGGGGGTTCAACTCCCGAAATGCAACAAGAATCTGAAATTCCCTACATTTTCCCGCTCACGCCGAACCAGGAGCGTCTGTGTCCAGTCTTCTTGCCGAGTACGGCCTGTTCGCCGCCAAGGCCTTCACCCTGCTGATCGTGATTGTCCTACTGCTGGGGGCGCTGGCCGCGACCATCCGTGCGGCGCGACAACCGGGGCCGGGCGAACGCCTGGAAATCACCAACCTCAACGCGCGATATCGCCGCCTTGGCGACGCCATCAAGGCCGAGACCAGCAGCACAGCTGAACGCAAGCAGCTGCGTAAGACCCGGAAGGCGGAGCAGAAGAAGCGCCAGAAAAGCAAGCCACCCGAAGTTCGCGCCCGCATTTTCGTGCTCGACTTCGACGGCGACCTGCGCGCCAGCGCGACGGAGGCCCTGCGAGAAGAGATCAGCGCCATCGTACAGGTCGCCCGCCCCGGCGACGAAGTGCTGCTGCGACTGGAATCCGCAGGCGGACTGGTGCACGCCTACGGCCTAGCAGCAGCACAGCTGCAGCGCCTGCGGGCCCGCGAGTTGAAACTGACGGTGGCGGTTGACCGCGTCGCCGCCAGCGGCGGCTACATGATGGCCGCCGTGGCCGATCACATCGTGGCCGCCCCCTTTGCCATCCTGGGTTCCATCGGCGTGGTTGCGCAACTGCCAAACCTCCACCGACTGCTCAAGAAGCACGATGTCGACGTTGAACTGCATACGGCGGGGGCCTACAAGCGCACCCTCACCGTGTTCGGCGAGAACACCGAGGCCGGGCGCAGCAAGTTCCGGGAGGAACTGGAACAGACCCATGGACTGTTCAAGCAGTTCATCAGCGAGCACCGGCCCGCGGTCTCGGTCGAGCAGGTGGCCACAGGTGAGCATTGGTATGGCACTCAGGCGCTGACGCTGAACCTGGCCGACGAACTGCTGACCAGCGACGACTGGCTGCTCAAATGGGTCGACAAGGCCGACCTGCTGCATCTGACGTTCCGGCAGCCACAGGGCTTGGCGGAGCGTCTCTCGTCGGGTCTCATCCGCATGGGGCTTGGATTGCGCCAGGGCGCCGAAGCTGCCCTGCGCCCCCCTGCCTCGCTACATTGATGCATCGAACTTGCGACTGACATTGCGGTCACATCGCGCATCCCCCTATCACGCCTATTGAAGGACCCTCCTCATGACGCTGTCTTTGAAGAACAAGATCCTGGCACCGCTGGCGGCTTCCGCAGCGCTGGTGACCGCAGCCTGCATCATGTCCAGCACCCCGGAACCCGCCCAGGCACAGCTGCCGGCGGTCGCACCGCAGCAGGGCGCCCTGCCCTCGCTGGCCCCGATGCTGAAGCAGGCCATGCCGGCCGTGGTGAACATCTCGGTGAAGATGGCCGCACCGGACCCGGCCAATTCGCCGTTCGGCCCCTTCATGGAGGATCCGATGTTCCGTCGGTTCTTCGGCATTCCCGACCAGGTGCCCGAGCGCGAGGCGCAGTCCATCGGCTCTGGCGTGATCGTCGACGCCAAGAAGGGCTACGTGATCACCAACAATCACGTGGTCGACAAGGCGGACACGATCAAGGTGCGGCTCAACGATGACCGTGAATTCGATGCCGAACTGATCGGCAAGGATCCCGATACCGACATCGCGGTGCTCAAGATCAAGGCAGATCGCCTGATCGCCCTCCCCGTGGCCGACTCCGACCAGCTGCAGGTCGGCGATTTCGTCGTCGCCATCGGCTCCCCCTTCGGCCTGCGCCAGACCGTCACCAGCGGCATCGTGTCCGGTCTGTCGCGCCAGACCGGCATCAGCGAGGGCGGCTACGAAGACTTCATCCAGACCGACGCGTCGATCAACCCCGGCAACTCCGGCGGGGCCCTGGTGAACCTGCGCGGCGAGCTGGTGGGCATTCCGTCCAACATCCTGTCCCGCTCTGGCGGCAACATCGGCATCGGGTTTGCCATCCCCACCAACCTGGCGCGCAACGTGATGAGCCAGCTCATCGAGTTCGGCTCGGTGCAGCGGGGCCGCATCGGGGTCACCGGGCAGGACCTCACCACCGATCTCGCCAAGGCCTTTGGTCTCGACAGCACCCGTGGCGCACTGGTCACCCAGGTGCTGCCGGATTCCCCGGCCGAGAAGGCGGGTATCAAGGCGGAGGACGTGATCGTCGGCATCAACGGCAAGGCTATTCGTGATTTCGCCGAGCTGCGCAATCAGGTCGGCCTGCTGCGTGTCGGCGACACCGTGGAACTGGACGTGTTGCGCAGCGGCAAGCGGCGCACCATCAAGGTGGAAATCGGCGCCAATCAGGAGGTGGTCGCGGAGGGGCAGAGCCTGAGCCCCCGGCTCGAAGGCGCACAGTTCGGCCCGCCCAGCGATGCCGCGCGCCGCGCCGGCATCGAAAACGGTGCCATGGTGACGACGCTGGATCCGCGCTCGGTAGCGGCGCGCACCGGGCTGCGCGAGGGCGACATCATCATCGGGGTCAACCGCCGCGCGGTGAAGGATGTCGCCGACCTGCAGGCCCGCCTCAAGGAAGCCGGCAAGGGTGAGCTCCTGCTGCACATCCGCCGCGGCCCCGGCGCGCTGTTCCTGCTGGTGCAGTAACCGGAAACCGGACCGCCCACGGTCCGGATAGGCGATACCCGGCGGCGGCCGTATACTGACGGCCGCCGCTTTTTATTTGGCCGCCATGCTCGAAGCTGAACTCAACCAGTTGGAAGAACGGGTTCAACGCCTGACCACCGGATACCGGCAGTCGCGTCTGGAACTCAAGCGTGCTCTGCAGGAACGTGACCGCCTGTTGGCGCTCAACGGCGAATTGCGGCGACGCATCGAGGCCATCGTCGAGCGCGTACGCACCCTGGAAACCAGCCCAGAAGCCGAGGCCGGATCCGATGTCCCCGTGTCTGACGACGCGACTCCCGAGGAGGACCTGCTGCGATGACCGCATCCAAACCGGCGGACCCCTTGAGCATCACGGTGCGCATCATGGGCAAGGAGTACACCGTGGCCTGCCCCCCTGAGGAACATGAGGCGCTGGTCCGTTCGGCGGATTATCTCAACGAGCGGATGACCACCATCCGGCGTCGCGGCAAGGCACTGGGTGCAGAGAAAATCGCCGTCATGGCCGCCCTCAATCTGGCGCGAGAATTGTTGGAGGCCCGGGGTGCCGAGGGCGTGGCCCCTGCCGATGAGTCGGCGCTGACGCGCGTTCGTCAGCTGCGACTCGAAATCGACTCCACCTTGGCGCTGGAATAGCGATACACTGCACGTGGTGTCTCCTGCAGTGTTCGACAAGGGCTCCCAACCCCTTGAGCCTATTTGCAAAACCCCGGGAGTCGATCGGCGCTGGGCGTGCAGGCCCGCAGTGTTCAGCGGGAAGCCCGAAAGCGTGGTGACGCACCCACTTGAGACGACGTCTCAAGGTGACAGAGCCCATGACGGCACCGGCGGGAGACACCTCTGATTCCAAGGCACGCCTGCGCGCCCGCTTGCGGGCCGCGCGGCGGGGCCTGCCCCCCCGGGCACGCCGACTTGCCGCACACCGGGCGGCGCGGCGTCTGTTGGCGATACGGAAACTGCGCCGATACCGACACTGGGCGCTCTACCTGCCGCATGGCGCGGAACTCGACACCCTGCCGCTTGCACGCGGCCTGTGGCGCCGCGGCGCACAAGTCCATGTTCCGGTGATCCTGCCGGACCACCGGCTGCGCTGGGTGCTATGGCACCGCCACACACCCCTGATCACGGCCGAACATCGCATCCGTCGTCCGGCACGCGCCGCACCCGCCCGCCGATCGCGGCAGTTGCAGGTCATGGTGCTGCCGGTGGTGGGATTCGACCCTCGGGGGACCCGCCTGGGCGCCGGAGGCGGTTACTATGACCGGATTCCGGCAGCCCTTTCGCACCGTCCGTTGCGTGTGGGATATGCCCATGCCGCCCAGGAAGTCGCGCAGCTGCCCCGCGATCCCTGGGACGTTCCCCTTGACTGCATCGTGACCGACCGGAGCCTGCTGTGGCCTATTGGCTGATGAAATCGGAACCCGACACGTTCTCCATTGATGACCTGGCCGCCCGGCCGGGCCGCCGTGAGCCCTGGGACGGCGTGCGCAACTACCAGGTGCGCAACATGTTCCGCGATCAGATGAAGGTGGGGGACCTGGCGTTCTTCTACCATTCCAACTGTGAGGTGCCGGGCATCTACGGCGTCATGAGCATCGACAGCACCGCCTATCCGGACCCCACCCAGTTCGAGCGCGGCCACCATCACTACGACCCCAAGAGCCGCCCCGATGAGCCGCGCTGGCTGCTGGTGGACGTGAAGTACAAGCGCAAGTGGAAGCGCCCGGTGAGCCTCGCCACCCTGCGGGACAACGAGGCCACCCTGGCCGGCTTTCAGGTGATTGCGCGGGGCAACCGGCTGTCCGTGGTGCCGGTGCGTCCGGAGCACTGGACCTTCATCTGCGAGCTGGCCGGCGAAAAGCCCTGATCGGCGGGCCTCAGGTGCCGAGGAACAGCGCGTAGGCCGGGTTGTCGGTCTCTTCCCAGTAGCGATAGCCGAGGGCATCGAGGGAGGCCCGACACTCCCGCCACTCTCCGCGTGGCACCTGCAGGCCGCAGAGCACACGGCCATAAGCGGCCCCATGGTTGCGGTAATGGAACAGGGAAATGTTCCACCGGCTGCCGATGGCGCCGAGAAAATCCAGGCAGGCGCCGGGACGCTCGGGAAACTCGAAGCGAAACAGCCGCTCGTCGGCGAGATCGGGCGCGCGCCCGCCCACCATGTACCGCACGTGTACCTTGGCCATTTCGTTGGCGGACATGTCGACCACCGGATAGCCGTGGCCCCGCAAGCTTTCGAGCAGCGCCGATCGCTCCCGTTCACCCTCGCTCAGGCGTACCCCGACGAACACGTGCGCCGCCGCCGCCCCACTGAAGCGGTAGTTGAACTCGGTGATCCCGCGCCGCCCCAGCTCCCGCAGAAAGCGTTTGAAACTGCCCGGCTTTTCAGGAATGGTGACCGCCATCAGCGCCTCGGCGTTGTCGCCCAGCTCGGCACGCTCGGCGATATGCGCCAGGCGGTCGAAGTTGACGTTGGCGCCGGACACGGTGGCCACCAAAGTCTGTCCCTGCACACCATGGGCCAGCACCCATTTCTTCATCCCGGCCACCGCCAGCGCTCCGGCCGGCTCCGGCACCGCGCGCTGATCGTAGAAGACGTCGCGGATCGCGGCGCAGATCTCATCGGCATCGACCAGCACGGTGTCGTCCACCAGGTGGCGCGCCACCCGGAACGGTTCCTCGCCCACCTGGCGCACCGATACCCCGTCGGCAAACAGGCCGGCCTGCGGCAGGGTCACGCGCCGTCCGGCCGCCATCGCCGCAGCGAAACAGTTGGAATCGTCCGGCTCCACCGCGACCACCTTGATGCCGGGCTTCAGGGCCTTGAGGTATGCCGCCACGCCCGCCAGCAATCCACCGCCGCCGACACAGACGAACACCACATCGGCCTCCGGACACTGCTCGAAGAGCTCCTTGCCGATGGTGCCCTGCCCCGCGATCACCGCAGGGTCGTCATAGGGGTGCACCATGGTCATGCCGCGTTCCGACGCCAGGGCCAGGGCGTGATCACGCGCCTCGTCGTAGGTATCCCCATGGAGAATGGCCTTGCCACCGAACCGGCGCACCGCGTCCACCTTCAATGCCGGGGTGGTCTTGGGCATCACGATCCAGGCCGTCAGGCCCAACCGTTTGGCGGCCAGCGCCACTCCCTGGGCATGATTCCCGGCCGACGCGGTGATGACGCCGCGTGCGCGCTCGGCCTCGGTGAGCGAGACGATCTTGTTGTACGCGCCCCGCAGCTTGAAGCTGAATACCGGCTGCAGATCCTCCCGCTTCAGCAGAACCCGGTTGCCCAGCCGCTGACTCAGGCGCTCGGCCGGCAGCAGCGGCGTCACCATGGCAACGTCGTACACGCGCGCCGCCTCGATCCGCTTGCGATAACGCGCCAGCAGCTTGTCGAGGTCAGAACGCGGCATCGGCTTGGAAGCGTCGGCGCTCACGGCAGGGCTCCGGACTTTTTGGGGGGTTCTGAAGGGAAGTCGCTTATCATACGCGCTTGCCACACCTGCCCCTGCGCCATCACCTGCCGTGAACCCTTCGTCCATGTCCGACACCGCCTTCACCATCGCCTTCGTCGGCGGCGGCAACATGGCGGCCGCGCTGATTGCCGGCCTGCGCCGCGCCGGGCATTCCGGTGACCGCATTGCGGTGGTGGAACCGGTCGAGGCCCGCCGCGATCACCTGATCGCGCAATATGGTGTTCGCGCACAGGCGGACGCCGAGGGCCTGCAGACCGACCTGATCGTGCTGGCGGTGAAGCCACAGCAGATGCAGGCCGCCCTCACCACGCTGCGCCCGGCGCCGGGCACCACCGTCCTGTCCATCGCCGCCGGCGTGCCGGTCGCCGCCATGGCGGCTGCACTGCCTGACTGCGAGGTGATCCGCAGCATGCCCAACACGCCGGCGCTGGTTGGCGCCGGCATCAGCGCCCTGTATGCAACGCCTGATACCGGGGCGGCGGCGCGCACGCGCGCGGCCACCGTGCTGGCGGCGGCCGGCACCTGTGTCTGGGTCGACGACGAAACCCTGCTGGATGCCGTGACTGCACTGTCCGGCTCGGGCCCTGCCTACTATTTCCGCATGACGGAAGCCCTCGCCGACGCCGGTATCGCGCTGGGACTGCCGGCCGACACGGCCCACCGCCTGGCACGCCAGACGCTGATCGGAGCGGCCGCGCTGGCGGCGGCCGATGACACCCCGATGGCGCAGCTGCGGGCACAGGTCACGTCCAAGGGCGGTACCACCGAGGCCGCCCTGCAGAGTGCGGACGCGCAGGGCCTGCAGGCGCTGTGGTCCACCGCGCTGACTGCCGCCCGTGACCGCGGCGCGGCGCTCGGTGCCGACATTCGCCAATCGCTGGGAGTTGCCTGAACCATGGGAGCCAACGGCGCCAATGCCCTGTTCTTTCTGGTCACCACACTGTTCAATCTGGTGATCTGGATCTTCGGCCTGCGCCTGCTGCTGCAGGCCGTGCGCGCCGACTTCTACAACCCGATCTCCCAGTTCATCTGGCAGGTCACGCGATTCCCCACCGACGCCCTGCGGCAGGTGTTGCCGAACTACCGTCAGCTCAACGTCGCGGCTGCGGTCACCCTGGTGGCCCTTGCCCTGCTCTACATCTATGCCGTCAGTGGCCTGCTGGGTATGCGGGTCGGCCTGATCGCCGCACTGTGGTTCAGCGTGCTGAAACTGGTGGTGATGGGCCTGGGACTGTTCACCTTCACGCTGTTCGTGCAGGCCGTGATGTCGTGGCTCGGGCCGGGCGTGCACAACCCCGCCGCCAATATCCTGTGGAGCCTGAACGAACCTCTGCTGCGCCCGGTACGACGCCTGATCCCGCCCATTGGCGGGCTGGACCTGTCGCCGCTGGCGGTGATCTTGGCGCTGCAGGTCCTGAGCCGCCTGGTCCCGCTGCCGGGGGTGTTCCGCTAGTGGCAGCACCGGCAGCGGGCAGCGTCGGCGTCGTCGAGCCCCGGAAGATCGCGTTCGAGCACGCATTGCATCTCGACTGCGGACGATCGCTTCCGCGCTTCGACCTGATGGTGGAAACCTATGGACAGCTCAACGCCCAGCGCAGTAATGCCCTGCTGGTCTGCCACGCGCTGTCCGGCGACCACCATGCCGCAGGTGTTCACAGCAGCGGCGACCGCAAGCCGGGCTGGTGGGACACCTGTATCGGCCCCGGCAAACCCATCGATACGGATCGCTTCTTCGTTGTCAGCCTCAATAACCTGGGCGGCTGCCGCGGATCGACCGGCCCCAGTACGGCCAATCCCGAAACCGGCGAGCCCTATGGCCCCGACTTCCCTCTGCTGACGGTGCGTGATTGGGTCCGCTCGCAGGCCCTGCTCGCCGATCATTTCGGCATCAACCGCTGGGCCGCAGTGGTGGGCGGCTCACTGGGCGGCATGCAGGTCATGCAATGGGCCATCGACTTTCCCGAGCGGATCGGACACGCCGTGGTGATTGCCTCGGCGCCCCGCCTGTCCGCCCAGAACATCGCTTTCAACGAAATCGCCCGGCAGTCGATCCTCACCGATCCGGCATTTCACGGTGGCCGCTTCTACGCGCACAACACAGTGCCGTCGAACGGGTTGAAGCTGGCGCGGATGCTGGGACACATCACCTATCTCAGCGACGAGGCAATGCGGGCGAAGTTCGGCAACGAACTGCGGGCGCCGCGCCCCGGCTTCAACTTCGATGTCGAATTCGAGGTTGAAAGCTATCTCCGCTACCAGGGGCAGCGCTTCGTCGAGCGCTTCGATGCCAACACCTACCTGCTGATGACCAAGGCGCTGGACTACTTCGATCCCGCTCGCGATCACGGTGGGCGACTGGCGGACGCCTTCCGCCACGCACAGGCGCGCTTTCTGGTGATCGCCTTCACCTCGGACTGGCGCTTCTCGCCGGAACGCTCGCGCGAGATCGTTCAGGCCCTGGTCGAGGCGGGCAAGGATGTCAGCTACACGCTGATCGACTCCGAACTCGGGCATGACGATTTCCTGATGGCCATTCCCCACTATCACGATGTACTGCGCGGCTACCTGCGCCGGGTCGCCGAGGGAACCTTCACATGAGCGGCCCCTCGCTGCGGCCCGACCTGGCACTGATCGTCGACTGGATTCGCCCGGGCGCGCGGGTACTCGACCTCGGCTGTGGTGACGGCATCCTGCTGGCGCATCTGACGCAGACCCGTCAGGTGCAGGGCTACGGCCTGGAGATCGATGAACCGCACATCACGGCCTGCATCAACGCCGGCGTCAATGTCATCGAAGCCGACATCGATGACGGCCTCAAGGAATTCCGCAGCAACAGCTTCGATGTGGTGATCATGACGCAGGCGCTGCAGGCACTGGTGCGCCCGGATCTCACCATCGCCGAGATGCTGCGGGTGGGCCGGCGCGCCATCATCACCTTCCCCAATTTCGGGCACTGGCGCGTGCGCCGCAGCCTGTTCCGCGGGCACATGCCGGTCACACCCGCGCTGCCGGAACCCTGGTACGCCACCCCCAACATTCACCTCTGCACGGTGCACGACTTCGAGGCACTGTGTGGTGAGCGCGGCTGGCGCATCCAGGACCGTCGCCTGCTGGACCGGTCACACCGCGAAGGCACCCGCATGCGCATCGCTCCCAACCTGTTCGCCGAACATGCGCTGTATCTTCTGGAAGCCCCCGCCGGAATCGCGACGTGAGCGCGTGGCGGACACTGTGGTGCGCCGTGTACATCAGCGCGCTGTGGCCGGGGCTCGCATGGGCCGAACAGGCGGTTCGCGCCGCTCCCTACATTGTCCACTATGCAGCGATCCGCACCACCGACCTGACGCCGGTGGTGGCACGCCAGTTTGACGTTCAACGCAGTGGCCGCCAGGCCCTGCTGGTACTCAACGTTCAACGCGACACCGGCGCGGCACTCCCGGAACCGGTGCCGGCCACCGCCAGCGGCCATGTCACCAGCCTGCTCGGGCATCGCCAGCGCCTGGCGCTGCGCCCCCACCAGGAGGCCGGCGTGCACTATGTGCTGGCGACCTTCGAAACCCTGACGGCGGAATATCTGACCCTCGACCTGCAGGTCACACCGGAAGGGGCCGAAGCCCCCATCGCGGTCAAGTTCCAGCAACAGTTCTTCAACGAATAGCGTCGATCCGCACCCGCGCCATGCCGGGGTAGGACAGGCTACCGAGATAGAGCCACTCGCCCAGTCGCTCGACACTGGTGATCGGGGCAAACGCTTCGCTCCCGGTCGCCTGGGCACTGAGCACCACCTGTCCGGCCTCATCCAGGGCCATCAGCCAGGCATGCTGGGCCGGCCCCGGCTGCAGGGATTCGGGCAGGCGATGCAACACCTTGCGTATCCAGGGGCGCGGCAGGATGCGATCGAGCATCGGATTGCGGGGCGCATACAGCGCGAGCCAGAAGCGGCCGTCCCCGTCCCAACTGATGTTGTCCGGAAATCCGGGCAGGTTGTCGATGAAGATGTCGGACTGGCCGGCGCGCTCACCTTCCAGCCAGTACCGGGTGATCTGATAGCGCCCTGTCTCGTTGACCAGCACGTAGGCACCGCCGGGTCCGACCGCGATGCCATTGGCGAAGTAGAGGCCATCCAGCAAGGTTTCGGTCTCGCCACTGACGGGATCAAATCGCAACAGACGCCCGTTTCCGGTGTGTTCGAAGAAGTCGTCCATCAGTGACTCGGGGCCGAACTTGCTGGAGGCATCCGAGAAATACAGCCGTCCATCCGGCGCCACATCGACGTCGTCTGTGAAGCGGAACGGCAGGCCATCGGCTTCAGTGCTCAGGGTGGTGAGCTTTCCGTCCGGTTCCAGGCGCAGCAGCCCTTTCAGGGCATCGGCAATCACCAGACCACGCTCGGTCATCACCATGCCCAGCGGCCGTCCGCCGGTATCGGCCAGGACCTGAATCGACTGCCCATCGGCGCCCAGACGGAAAACCCGGCCGTCGATGAAACCGGCGTAGACACTGCCGTCCGGGCCGATGGCAACCCCTTCCGGGCCGTGCCCCCTGCCCTGCGCCAGCACTTCGGCCACCAACAGCTTCTGCTGATTGAGATAGCGCCCCTGCGACGTATCCGGCATCGATGGTGGCGTCCAGGCCTGTGGCGTGATCGGCACCGGCCAGAACAACAGGTAGGCCACGCCCAGCAACAACGCAGCCAGTAAGAATTTACGCATCAGATCGATCTCCCCGTTGGGGGTCCTGGACTGCACCCCCAGGGCCCTTTGGATACACTTCCAGGTTGACGAACATAAACCAGTTTCCGCGCGCAGGCAGGGAACCCACCAAAAGAGGGAGCACCGTTGATGAGCATGCAGAAGAATCCGATCGAGATGCTGCTGCACTGGGCCAAGGAGCGGCCCGACACCCCGTGGTTGTTCCAGCCCGTGAAAGGCGACTGGAAACCGGTCACCTGGTCCGAAGCTGAGAATCAGGTCCGGCGCATGGCAGCCGCGCTGCAGGGACTCGGCTTCCCGGCCGGTAGCGCCATCGCCATCTCGGGCCGCAACACTGCGCACTGGTTTCTCGCCGATCTGGCCATCGCCATGGCCGGCTACATCAGCGTCGGCCTGTACCCCAAGCAATCACCCGATGCGGTGACCTATATCCTCAAGCACTGTGACGCCAAGGCCGTTTTCATCGGCCCGATGCCGGATCCGGCAGAGTTCGAGGGCGGCCTGCCGGAGGGCATCACCAAGATCGCCATGCCGTACGCCGATCTCGGCATCGCCTGCGACCACCAGTGGGACGCGCTCGCGGCGGCTGCGCAGCCGCAGCAGGGATACACCCCGCCGGACCCGAACGCGCTCGTCACACTGGTTTACACCTCCGGCACCACCGGCAATCCGAAGGGGGTGATGATCAACGGCGCCAACATGAACTTCGCGGCACAGGGCCTGCTCAAGGTGATGCCGCCGGAAGGCCAGGAACGCTTTTTCTCCTACCTCCCGCTGGCCCATGCCTTTGAACGCGGCGCGGTGGAGCTGGCATCGCTGTACTTCGGGGCCCAGGTGTACTTCCTCGAGCACATCGACCTGCTGGCCGAGCAGCTGGCCGAGGTTGCCCCCACACGCTTCTTCGGTGTTCCCCTGGTGTACAGCCGTATTCAGGCCGGTGTCCTGAAGAAGCTGCCGCAGCAGAAGCTGGATCGTCTGCTGAAAATCCCGGTCATCCGCAACCTGATCCGCAAGAAGATCAAGACCGCCATCGGCCTTCAGAATGCCCGGTACCTGTTTGTCGGCGCCGCTCCGATGCCGATTCCGCTGATCGAGTGGTTCGACAAACTCGGCATCACCGTGCTGCAGGGCTACGGCATGACCGAGAACAACATCTACGCCACCGCCAACATCCCCAAGGCCAACCGCTGGGGCTCTGTGGGACGCGCCCAGCCAGGCGCCAACATGCGTATCGCCGCGGACGGCGAAATCCAGTTCAAGCACCCCGCGGTCATGGAGGGCTACTACAAGGACCCCGAGAAGACCGCCGAAACCTTCACCGAGGACGGCTGGCTGCGCACTGGCGATCGTGGCCGTATCGACGAGGATGGCTACCTCTACATCACCGGCCGCGTGAAAGACATCTTCAAAACACTGAAGGGCAAATATGTTGCGCCAGCCCCCATTGAGGGCGCCATGGCGCGCAACACCCTCATCGACCAGCTCTGCCTGGTGGGGAGCGGCCTGAAGCAGCCCCTGCTGCTGGTCTCCCTCAACGACGCCGGGCGCGCGATGAACCGCGAGGAGGCGGGGCGGCAGCTGGTCGCTGACATGGAGATCGTCAACGGGCCGCTGGAAGCGCACGAGCAGATCGCCAAGATCGTGGTGGTCAAGGACGTCTGGACGATCGACAACGGCCTGATGACGCCCACCATGAAGGTCAAACGCAACGAGGTGGAGAGTCGCTACGGCGCCCTGATCGAGCGCGAGGCCGCCCATCGCACCGCGCTGGGCTGGGAAGACTGATGTCGGGTCGCCAGCTTCGGCCACGGATGGTGCCGCTGATGCTCGTGGCGCTGCTGGCCGCCTGTGGAGGCGGCGCCAAGGCCCCGGCGCCGACAACCGAGGCGGTGCAGGAATCGGTATCCGACAGCCGCTACCCCGAAGCCATCCGCGACTACATGAGCGAATGGGCTGCAGTCGAGCACAGCGAGACTGCACGGTCGCTGGAGTCGCTGCTGGCGGCGGCGGAGGCCGTCCAGGACGCCGCCATGATGATCGACGACAGCCAGCTCGCCTGGCTGGAGCAGCTCGACGATGCCGACTTTTCGAGGCTGCAGGCCGATGTCCCTGGCTTCATCTTTCATCGTGGCCAGGACATCCACGCCGAAATCGACGGTGACGCGCTGCTGACGCTGGCGCAGCGCAAGGGGCGCCCTGCGGACCAGGCCTTCTTCGGCCGCTTCGTCGCCGCCTACAACGAGCAGGCTCTGCCGCTCTACCTGCGCTTCGCTGGCGGCGCCAGCCCCTGCGTGCGCTTCGGCGAACCGGTCTTGCTTGACCAGTATCAGGGCTGGCGCAGCTTCCAGCAGACCCACGCCGGGGCCTACCAGGCCTTCACCGACCGCTGGCTCGCGGACATCGAGGATGTGATGGTGCACGGAACCTGTACCTGCACCCAGGAGCAGTCGCCGGTTGAGGAAACGCTCGCCGCCTTTAACTCCCGGTTCCCCCAGAACCCCGCGGCCGACCGTATTCGTGCACGTCTTCAGCAACTTGAAGAGGACCCCTACGCGCGCCCGGTCTGGTGCCGCTGAGCCAAAAAAAGCCCGGCGTCATGCCGGGTTTTTTGTTGGGCCCCTCTATGCTCAGGCCGCGCGCGCCATCGGCCCCGATTTGCGCTGGAAAGGTGCACTGTACGCCTCGACGGTTTCCAGGAAATGCATGTTGTCGTGGTCCCATGGGTTGAACCCGGGACGGAAATAATCGAACCACGGACGCGCCATCTTGCGCAGGAAGCCGACCTCGCCAAAGGCGATACGGTAGAACTCACGCCATCCCTTGATATCGGTGAGCTTGCCCTCGTGTCGAATGAAGCTCAGATACGCGGGGATCACCTCCGCCCAGAAGATCGCCGTGGCCAGCGCCAGACCGACACTGCGCTCGACATAGGCACGCGGCCCGCTGCCCTGCGTAGCGGTCCAGACATCAAAGGCCACCGCCTTGTGCTCGGTTTCCTCCAGCGCATGCCAGTGCCACAGCGCGGAATACCCCGGCTCTGACTTTTCCTTCAACCGCGGCTCTTTCAACAGCCCGTCGGCCATGATGGCGGTGAGATGCTCCAGTGCAATCGTCCCCGACAGCCTGAAGGACGGCGGCGTGTGCTTCTGGAACCAGCGCAGCAACGCGGTCACCCGTTGCTCGAAGCGCTCCGCGTTGGGCAGGCGCTCGAACACCCGCGCGTTGTACTCGTCGTGCTCACGGCCATGCATGGCTTCCTGACCGATGAACGCGGTAGCCGCTTTCTTCAACTCCGGATCCTGGATCTGATCCCGGTAATAGCGGACCGCATCGATGAAAAAGCGCTCGCCGACGGGAATCACCAGCGACATGGTGTTCATCAGGTGGGTGAAGTGCACGTTTTCGCAGGCCCAGTCGTGGACACGATCCTGCGGCAGATCGAAGGTCAGGTCCCGACGGACCGGCATCACCGGCACCGGCTTGCGGGATTTGGCGGAAGACGTGGAACGCGACATGATGCCTCCTCAATTCGCCCTGGATGGCGTATACAATCGTCTACCTGCAGAGTAAACGGGTGTATACCTATCGTCAACTGTCAATGTGCCATCAACTGATGACATTCAATTAAGTGACTGATAAAAATAAAGATAAAGGAGGGCGGCAGCGTTTGATGGAGGCCGCACTGGAGCTGGCCGCCACCACCCGCAGCATCGCATCGCTGGGATTGCGCGAGGTGGCGCGTCACGCCGGCCTCAACCCGAACACCTTCTACCGTCACTTTCGCGACTTCGATGATCTCGGGGTGGCGATGCTCAAGGATCTCGGCACGGCGCTGCGCGCCGGCCTGCGCGAGCGACGCATGCAGCCAGCGCAAAAGGGCTTTCGGCTGGCCGACTTCAGCTCTCCGGCGGAAGGCCTGCTGGAGGCGCAGGCCATCGCAAGAGAATCAGTCGGCCTGGTACTCGACTTTGTCACCGAGCATCGGGAAGCCTACATCGTGGGGGTCCGCGAGCTGTATGGCACCAGTCCGGTGATGCGTGAGGCGATGCGGGACCTGCTGGAAGGCATTGCCCAGGACATGACCGAGGACCTGATGGAGGTGCTCAAGCTGCCCGGGGTGGATCCTGACGAGCTGATCGAGATTGCCCGCCTGATCGTCCGGCAGATGGTGTTCTTTTCGATGGATTACCTGGAACAGGACGCGAACCGCCCGGCGATTCGACGACAGGCCGAGCGCTTCATCCTCCTGCTGTTCTGGGGTGCCCTCGCCGCTAAAACACCGGAACTGCTGCAGGACCCGGAACTGCGGTTTCCCACCTTCTGAGGGGCGCCGCCGTTCAGTCGCCCTCCGGCTGCAGCGGCGGCAGGGTCTCCGGCGCTCCCGGCGGCGGATTGCGCGGGTAGACGATCCGCGCCATGTAGGGATCGCCGGTGCGCGGATCGCGGATGTTGGAGATGCCGCGATACTCCAGCAGGCGGCGCTCGTCCGGCGCATAAAACAGCTCCAGAGGGTCGACCAGCAGGCGCAGCAGCGAGTCCGGCTCCACGCGCAGGTGCACGGCGCGCTCGCCCGCCACCTCGGTTTCACCCATCTTGCGGGCGCGGAAACTGAAAGCATCCAGATTGCCGGCCACCAGCAGCTTGAAGCGGGCGTTCTCACCGGCCATCAGACGCTCGAAGTTGTCGCGCAGCAGCGCGTGAAATCCCGAGTCGGCGGCCATCTGCTCACTGACCTTGAGCCGCTTCTCTTCCGACTTGCCATCGCGGCTGCGGAACAGGGTGGCGCGATCGCCGACCTCGCGGATGCCCTCGACATAGTCCTGCCCCGGCAGGTTGAGACGAAACGCTGGCACATAAGGGTTGGCGCCGAAATCGAGCGGCTTGTCACCGATCAGCTGCCCGTCGGGGTCGAAGTAACGGATTGTCCCGCGCAACCAGCGATCGTCCACGATCTCCTGTTCGTGGACCTCGGTGTAGAGATAGCGGTCGCTCTCCAGATCAAAGGCATAGCCGTAGAAGCGGAAGATTTCGGCCGATGCGGTCATGGTGACGCCGGCAAGCAGGGTGGCGGTCAGCACGGCAAACGATTTCATGGCAAAGCTCCGGCGGTGGGCGCCACCACACCAATGGCAGGAATGACGTATCCCTGCCCGAAGGCGGGGGCGATGAAGGCACAATCCGGAACGCCAGCCGCCGCGCGGGCGCGCTGCAGATCCTGTGCAGGTTGGTCTTGCGCTTCTTCCGACAGCTGAAATGTGCCGAAGTGCACGCCGATACTGCGACGGGCCCGAAGGTCGCGGTGTGCCTGCACGGCATCGGCCGGGCTGGTGTGCTGGTAGGCCGTGAGCCAGCGCGGCTGGTAGGCGCCAATCGGCAGCAGGGCGAGCCGGAACGGTCCGAACTGGTCTCCCGTTTCGGCGAAATGACGGGCATAGCCGGTGTCCCCGGCAAAGTAGACCGGCCCGCCAGTGGTTTCCAGTACGAAGGCGAGCCACAGGCTGCGGTTGCGGTCGCCTCCGAACAGGCCGCGCCCGGTCCAGTGCTGGCTGCGCTGGGCATGCACACGCAGCCCGTTGCCGAGGTCCAGGGCCTGCCCCCAGTCCAGCGGGGTGACCTGACGCAGCCCCGCCTGACGCAGCCAGGCATCCTCTCCCAGGCCGACCACGAACAGGGGCTGGTGGGCAGTTTCGAGCCGCTGCAAGGTGGGGAGGTCAAGATGATCGTAGTGGTTGTGCGAGATCAGCACCACGTCGATGGGCGGAAGCGCATCGAAGGGAATGCCCGGTGCCACGTGGCGCCGCGGTCCGGCCCAGGTCACCGGGCTGGCACGCGCGCTCCAGATGGGATCGGTCAGCACGTTGAGGCCGTCGAACTGCAGCAGCACCGTCGCGTGGTTGACCACGGTGACCCGCAATACGCCCGCCCCTACCCGGGCGGGCGGCGCCGGCGTGTTCGACGGGGTCAGGTCCCGCACCCAGGGCCCGGGGTCGCGCTCGCGGTAATAGCGCCAGAGGTCCGCCCAGCCGATGTCGAAGGGCGTATCGTTGTGAAAGCGCTCACCGTCGAAGTGGTCGCTCACCGGGCCGCGGTCACCGGACGGGGTGGCGCAAGCACTGGCGGCCATGACCAGCAGCCCCGTTACGATGCCCCGGGAAAGCATTGCCCTACCCGCCGGAGGCCGCCGGCCGCTTTTCGAACAGATAGTGGCCGACGCCCCACTCATTGCCCTCGGCATAGCCGAAGAACTCCGCCACCGCCATGTAGAACATCCGCCAGCGATTGAACCAGATGACCGCATCCGCCTTGCCGTAGGCCTGCTCGAAGATCGGCATGATGCGGTCGCGCTGGGCGTCCATACCGGCCAGCCAGTGGTTGGAGGTCTTTTCATAGTGCTGGCCGTTGACCCACCACTGCCGCACGATGCGCAGGTCATCCTGGAAGTGGGCGAACAGGTGCTCGCTGGGCATGGTGCCCCCCAGGAAGAAGTACTGGGTCATCCAGTCGGAGTCGTCCCGTACCTCGTAGTGATAGGCCAGCAGTTTGTGCGCGAAGATGTGGACGAACAGACGCGCCTCCGGCCGCATCCAGCCGGCGATCTTGTTGAGCAGCAGGCCATAGTTCTTCATGTGCTCGAACATCTCGATCGAGAGCACGCGATCGAATCCGGCCGTCACCCCCTGCGCCCGAAACTGGAAGTCGACGATGTTACCGGTGAGGATGGTGAGATTGTGCAGACCGCGCACCTTGGCCTGATCCATGATGAATTCGCGCTGCCCATTCGAGTTGGACAGGCCCACGATCTCCGAGTTGGGGTAGTGCTGCGCCAGCCACAGCGACAGGGATCCCCAGCCGCAGCCGAGGTCGAGCATGCGCATGCCATCCACCAGCCCCGCGCGCTCGGCGTACAGCGCCAGCATTTTCTGCTCGGCTTCGGCCAGCGATTCGTTCCCTTGCGGATACAGGCAACACGAATACTTGAGGCAGGGGCCCAGATGGCGGTGGAAGAACTCTGCCGGCACTTCATAGTGCTGGACGTTGGCGTCCTGCGTGTTGATGGCGATGGGGCTGGACCGCAGATCCGCCAGGAACCGGGCGAAATGTTCGGCGCGCAGGGTCTGATCGACGCTCTCGGGCGCCGCCAGCCGCCTGGCAATGAGGTGACGCATGCCGGCACGCGCGATGACATCGGGGATCAGACCCCGTTCGACCCACTGGATGGGATTCATGAGCTAGGGCTCGTCGCTTAGGAAGAGGAAGACGCTTTGGGAAACCACGGAATCAGCGCCGAAGTGGTGCGCAGATATTCGGCATAGCCCGCCTTGCGGGCGGCCATCTCGGCCTCCAGCATCGGCATGCCGGAAATCCGGGTCAGCAGGATGGCCATCACCACCGGCGCCACCAACGCCGTCCAGCCCCAGGGCGCGCCCAGCGCCAAGGGCAGATAGGCGAGCCAGTGGACACACTCGAAGAAATAGTTGGGATGGCGCGAGTACCGCCACAGGCCCGCCCGGCAGACCTGCCCGCGATTGGCCGAATCGCGACGGAAACGGTCCATCTGCCGGTCCGCGATGCCCTCGCCGACCACCGAGGTCAGCCACAACGCGACGGCCAGTACCATGGCCCAAACCGGCGGTGCATCGGGGCGATAGACGGCAGCCGCGAACGCCGACGCCGACAACGCCAGGGTGAACAGGTTCTGGAACTGGAAGAACCAGAACAGATTGAACTGGGCGCGGTCGCCCCATTCCTGGCGGAACTTGGCGTAGCGGAAATCCTCCGGCTTGCCGGCCATGCGGGCGCCCAGGTGCAACCCCAGCCGCAGCCCCCAGACGCCGCCCATCAAACCGACCAGCAGCCGCACCTCGCCCGGCGCGTCGCCGGCCAGGGCATAGACCACAGCCAGCCCGCCCAGCGACACCGCCCAGATCGCGTCCACCACGGCGGCATTGCCGGTCCGGCGCTGGATGGCCCAGGCGATGGCCTTGGCGATCACCACGATGGCCGCTGTCAACAAGAAGGCTTTCCAGAAACTCATGTTCTCAAGGGTACACTCGTCCCCCCAATACGCGAGGAACATGAGAAATGGATGCACAACCGGCGATACAGATGCTGGAAAAGGGGATCGCCTTCGTGGAGCGCACCGGCCTTCGGGTCGATGCACTCGAACGTGGCCGGGTGGTCTGCCGGATGCCCTTCGCCGGCAACGGCAATCACATCGGCACGCTGTATGCCGGCGCCCTCTTCACCTGTGCTGAGATTCCCGGGGGAGCGCTGTTTCTGTCGTCCTTCGACCCTTCGAAGTGCTTTCCCATCGTGAAGTCGCTGGACCTCAAGTTCCTCAAGCCAGCGACTTCGGATGTCACCGTCGAAGTCCGTCTCGATGACACCGAAATCGCCCGCATCAACGCCGATCTGGAGGCACAGGGCAAGGCGGAATTCGAGTTGCGGGGCGATATCACCGATGCCAACGGCGTGGTGGTGGCGCAGTCACACGGGATCTATCAGCTGCGCTCGAACAAGCCCAGAAGCTGATCGGCAGAGGCACGGAGGCTTGCGCGCCAGGGCAGTCCGATAATGGGCTGCCCGGTCTGCGAGCAGGCGAATCCGGGATCTTCACCGTCTCCCAGCAGCAGCCGGTAGTCGGCGGTCACCTCGGTTCCTGCAGGCAAATCCGCGCGCGCAAAGATGAACCCCAGATGCCAGAGCCCGGTTGGCTCGAAGGCATGATTGACGTAGCACTCGTCACTCCACTCGGGGGTGATCGAGAACCACTGTTCGAACCAGCGCACGCTGGCGCGCGCTTCCAGGCTGTCGTCCGGGAGCGCCCGGAGGCGGGCTTCCGGCCAGACCGTATGGACATTGTCAGGCGCAATGATGACGCGCCCGCGCGACACCGCCTCGGTGACGAACAGGCCCTGCCCCGCACCGGGAATCCGCGATGGCGCCACGCGGTAGGCGGGAACGATCACTGACGGGTCTGCCCGGCGCCGTCCTGGGTCTCGGCCTGGAACAGCGCGTGCGCTTCCGCAGGCGAGTAGTGATACTGGCGCCCGCAGAACTCGCAGGTGATCTCCACCGCACCCTGATCGGCAATGACCGCATCCACCTCGTCGCGCCCCAGGCCCAGCAGCATTGCAGAGATCTGCGCGTGTGAACACTGGCACCGCAGCTGTACCGGACGGGGATCGAAGACGCGCACTTCATCCTCGGCAAACACCCGCGACAGAAAATCGGCACTGTCCCAGCGCAGCAGATCATCTCCGCTGACGGTCTTGAACAAGCTGTAGACGTGGTGCCAGTGGTCGTCGTTGCGGCCTTCACCTTCCGGCAGGCGTTGCAGCATCACGCCGGCCAGCTTGTCCGGGCCGGCCGCGAGGCGGATCATCGTCTGGGTCTGCTCCGACCTGGCGAAATAGATCTGCAGCGCTTCGGACAACTCCAGCCCCAACACCTCCACGACCGCCTGATACCGGTTGTCACCTCGCCGGGGCTCCAGCAAGGCAGCCATCAGCCCCCCACCGAACAAGGCCTGAAAGTCGCCTTCGGCCGAGGGCGCGTGCTTGGCCATGCCCCGCAGTTGCAGGCTGTCGTCGATCTGGGTCACCAGCAGCTTGAGTGGTCCCTGCCCCTGGAACTGCAGGTTGAAGCGCCCTTCCTGGTGCATGTCCGCCGCCAGCAGCGGTGTCGCCGCCAGCGCCTGGCCCAGTTGTGTCGCCACATCCGGGGGGTAGTCGCGCCAGCCGAACATGCTGTCGAGCTGCTCGGACAACGTCACGGCGAAGCCGCGCACACCCCGCTGCGGCAGCAGAAATGGCAACAACTGGTTCATGCGTGGCGTTCCCGGTACAGCTGCAAGTGCCTTGAAAGCGCCCTCATCCGGGCAGCTTCTCCTTCAACAGCCGGTTGACGGCGTCGGGGTTGGCCTTGCCCTGGCTGGCCTTCATGACCTGCCCGACGAAGAAGCCGAAGAGCTTGTCCTTGCCGCCACGGAAATCCTCCAGCTGCTTCGGGTTGGCCGCCATCACCTGCTCGATGATCGACACGATGGCGCTGTCGTCGGTGATCTGACGCAGCCCCTTGCGATCGATGATCGTGTCCGCGTCGCCTTCGCCGTTGAGCATGGCTTCGAACACCTCCTTGGCGAGCTTGCCGGAGATGGTGTTGTCGGCCATGCGCTTGAGCATGCCGGCCAGCATGTCGGCGCTGATCGGGCTGTCGGCGATGGCCTTGCCCAGCTTGTTGAGGGCCCCCAGCAGATCGGTGGTGACCCAGTTGGCGCAGAGCTTGGCATCGGCACCGGAGGCCTTGACCGCCGCCTCGTAGTAATCAGCCAGCGCCGCTTCGCCGGTCAGCACGGTGGCGTCGTAGCGCGGCAGACCGTATTGCTGCTCGAAGCGATCCCGCTTGGCCTCCGGCAGCTCCGGCAGCGTGGCACGGATCGCCTCCCGGGTTTCCGCCGTCACCACCACCGGCAGCAGGTCCGGATCGGGGAAGTAGCGATAGTCGTTGGCATCTTCCTTGACGCGCATGGTGCGGGTTTCGCCGGTGTCGGGATTGAACAGCCGGGTCTCCTGCACGATGCTGCCGCCCCCCTCGATCACCTCGATCTGACGCTCGATCTCGAACTCGATGGCCTGCTGCACATAGCGGAAGGAGTTGATGTTCTTGGTTTCGGTCCGCGTGCCGAATTTCTCGGCACCGACGCGGCGCACCGACACATTGGCATCGCAGCGGAACGAACCTTCCTGCATGTTGCCGTCACAGATCCCGAGATAGACCACCAGCTGGTGGAGCTTCTTCAGGTAGGCCACGGCCTCGCCGGCCGAGCGGATGTCCGGCTCCGACACGATTTCGATCAGCGGCGTACCGGCGCGGTTGAGGTCGATCCCGGTGACACCGGTGAAGTTCTCGTGCAGCGACTTGCCGGCATCCTCTTCCATGTGGGCACGGGTGATACCAATCCGCTTCACCTGGCCGTCCACCTCGATATCGAGATGGCCGTGCTCAACGATCGGCAGCTCGTACTGCGAGATCTGGTAGCCCTTGGGCAGGTCGGGATAGAAATAATGCTTGCGGGCAAACACGCAGCGCTCGGCGATTTCGGCGTCCACCGCCAGGCCGAACTTCACGGCCATGCGCAGGGCCTCGCCATTGAGCACGGGCAACACCCCGGGAAGCCCCAGGGTGACGGCATCCGCCTGCGTGTTGGGCGCCGCGCCATAGGCCGTGTTGGCGCCGGAAAAAATCTTGGTGCGCGTCAGCAGCTGGCAGTGGACTTCCAGCCCGATGACGGCTTCCCATGCAGGCTGACTCATCAGTTGAACTCCTTCGGCCAGTGGGTGTGCCAATCGGTCGCCAGCTGATACTGATGGGCAGCGTTGAGCAGCCGCGCCTCGTCGAAGTAATTCCCCATCAGCTGAACCCCCACCGGCAGGCCGTCGCTGAAGCCAGCCGGCATGCTCAGCGCCGGAATGCCCGCCAGGTTGGCGGCGATGGTGTAGATGTCGTTGAGGTACATCGCCACCGGGTCGGCGCTCTTCTCGCCAAAGCGGAAGGCGACGTCGGTGGTGGTCGGCGCCAGGATCAGGTCCACCTGCTCATAGGCACGGCGGAAGTCCTCGGCGATCAGGCGCCGGACTTTCTGTGCCTGCAGATAGTAGGCGTCGTAGTACCCATGGCTGAGCACGTAGGTGCCGATCATGATGCGGCGCTGCACTTCGGCGCCAAACCCCTCGCCGCGTGATTTTTTATACAACTCTTCAAGATTTTTTACGCTTTCAGCACGATGACCGAAGCGCACGCCGTCGTACCGCGCCAGATTGGAGCTGGCCTCCGCCGGCGCCACCACATAGTAGGTGGGGACCGACAACGGTGCGTTGGGCAGCGACACCTCCTGAAACACCGCGCCCAGCTCGGTGAGCGTGCGGATCGCGGCATCGACACAGGTGCGGACACCGGCCGACATGCCATCGGCGAAATATTCCTTCGGCAGTCCGATGCGCAGCCCCTTGACCGACTGCCCCAACGACGCCTGCAGATCGTCCACCGGGCGGTCCACCGAGGTGGAGTCCAACGGGTCGAAGCCGCTCATGGCCTGCAGCACCCAGGCGGCATCCTCGGCGCTGTGGGCCACCACTCCGGCCTGATCAAGACTGGAGGCAAAGGCGATCATGCCGAAACGGGACACCCGTCCGTAGGTAGGCTTGATGCCGGTCAGGTTGGTCAGCGCCGCCGGCTGGCGGATCGAGCCTCCGGTATCGGTGGCGGTGGCCACCGGCGCCAGTCCCGCCGCCACGCAGGCCACACTGCCGCCGGACGAACCGCCGGGCACGCGGGCCGTGTCCCAGGGATTCTTGACCGGGCCGTACCAGGAGGTCTCGTTGGACGAGCCCATGGCGAACTCGTCCATGTTGCACTTGCCCAGCATCACCATGCCGGCGTCGGCGTGCAGCTTGCGGACGAGGGTCGCGTCGTACGGCGCAATGAACCGGTCCAGCATGCGGCTGGCACAGCTGGTGCGAACGCCCTCAGTGGCAAAAATATCCTTCTGCGCCAGTGGGATGCCGGTCAATGGCGCCGCCTCCCCCCGTGCCAGCCGCTGATCCGCCGCATCCGCCTGGGCCAGCGCCTGTTCGGCCGTCACCGTGATGAAGCTGTTGAGCTGCGGCTCCAGCCGTTCAATGCGGCCCAGGAAATGCGCGGTCAGCTCCCGCGAAGAAAACTGCTTGCTGCGCAGGCCGTCGGCCAGCGCCTTGAGACTCAGGTTGTGCATTACTCGATGACCTTGGGCACCAGGAAAAGGCCGTTCTCCACGGCCGGGGCATGCGCCTGAAAGGCTTCGCGGCGATCGGACTCGGTGATCACGTCCGGCCGCAGCCGCTGGGTCATGTCCATTGGGTGCGCCATGGGCACGACACCCTCGGTCTCGGCGGCGGACAAGCGCCCCACCAGGTCGAGGATGTCGCTGAGTTGCTTGGCGTAGGGGTCCAGCTGCTCGGGCTGCAGCGCCAGGCGCGCCAGGTGGGCCACCTGCCGCACCTGCTCAGGGCTGAGGCTCATGTTTCTTGCCTTGGGGGTTCGTGGATTGGTTTATGATTGTCTGATTGCATAGTGTACGGCTTGCGCCGACCGACCGCACCGGCCGAAGCGGCCGCCGCCTCGCTTTTCTCACACCCTTTTTCTGGACCCACACCTGCGATGATCGACGCCGTCCGCCGACTGTTCGTCAATGACCTCTCCATTGACCTGGGCACCGCCAACACCCTCATCTACGTGCGCGACGAGGGCATCATCCTCAACGAACCGTCAGTCGTCGCCATCCGCCTCGATGCCAAGGGCAGCAAGAAGATCGAAGCCGTCGGCATCGATGCCAAGCAGATGCTCGGTCGCACCCCCAACAACATCTCCACCATCCGCCCCATGCGCGATGGTGTGATCGCCGACTACACGGTCACCGAGAAGATGCTGCAGTACTTCATCCGCAAGGTGCAGAAGGGCCGCATGATGCGCCCGGTCACCCGGGTGGTGGTGTGCGTCCCCTACGGCTCCACCCAGGTGGAACGCCGTGCCATCCGCGAGTCGGTAGAAAATGCGGGTGCCCGCAAGGTGTACGTGATCGAAGAGCCGATCGCCGCCGCCCTCGGCGCCGGCATCCCGGTGGGCGAAGCCCGCGGCTCGATGGTGGTGGACATCGGCGGCGGCACCTCCGAGGTGGCGGTGATCTCGCTCAACGGCATCGTCTACGCCGAAAGCGTGCGTATCGGCGGCGACAAGTTCGACGAGGCCATCGTCAGCTACGTCCGCCGCCAATACAACATGCTGATCGGCGAAGCCACTGCGGAGCGCATCAAACAGGAGATCGGCACGGCCTTCCCGGGCCACGAGGTCACCGAGATCGATGTCGTCGGCCGCCATCTGGCCGCCGGTGTGCCACGCAACTTCACGATGAATTCCAACGAGATTCTGGATGCGCTGCAGGAGCCGCTGGCCGGGATCGTCAAGGCGGTCAAGCAGGCCCTGGAACGCACGCCACCGGAGCTGGGATCCGACGTCGCCGAGCGCGGCATCGTGTTGACGGGCGGCGGCGCCCTGCTGCGCGACCTCGACAAGCTGATCTCCGAGGAAACCGGCCTGCCGGTCATCATTGCCGACGACCCGCTCACCTGCGTGGCCCGTGGCGGCGGCATGGTGCTCAACATGCTGGATCGGCAGGGCGATTTCTACAGTTTCGATTGAGGCGGGAGCGGGGCCGCGGTATCCCGAAAAAGGCTGACGCCGGCTGGTGATACCGCGAGGTGCTCTCAAAGAGCATCAGGCTCCTGACTCAAACCCCGGGTTTTCTTGAGAAAATGCGTCGCCGCCCCATTGCGGACGGCCGCCGCTGGGCTTATGCTCGAAGCCGAAACCGCGTTGTGATAAAAACGCGACATCTGTATGGGATTGCGGTCAATTGAACACGATCAGTGCTGCACACCGTTCGTACTTTCCCCGGGGCCCCGGCCTGGGGCTGAGGACGCTGACCCTGATCTTCTGCGCCCTGACCCTGATTCTCGCCGACGCTCGCAGTGAGCGCCTGCAACTGGCACGGGAAATCATGACCACAGCGCTGACGCCGCTCATCTGGGTGGCCAGCCTGCCCGTGCGCGCCGGCACCGCAGCCGAGCAGATCCAGAGCCGTGAATCACTGGTCATCGAGAACAGTGAGTTGCGGCAGCGCCTGATGCTGATGCAGGTGCGCGTTCAGAAACTCGATGCACTGGAAGCCGAGAACCGCCGCATCCGCGAATTGCTGGCCTCCCGCGAGGCGCTCGATGAAAAAGTGCTGATTGCCGAGATCGTCGGGATCAACCAGGACCCCTACCGCCACCAGATCACTCTCAACAAGGGTCTGCGCGATGGTGTCTACCGGGGACAGGCGCTGGTGGATGCCCATGGGGTGCTCGGTCAGATCGTGGAGGTGTCGCCCGGCGTCTCGCAGGCCCTGCTGATCACAGACCCGGATCACGGCATACCGGTCGAGGTCAACCGGACCGGCCTGCAAACCATCGCTGTCGGCCGAGGTGATGGCCAGGGCCTGAAGCTACCCTTCCTGCCCTCCAATGCCGATATCCGCGAGGGCGACTTGTTGGTGTCTTCCCCGTTGGGCGGGCGGTTTCCCGCCGGCTACCCGGTGGGCCGCATTCACACGCTGCGCCATACCGCAGGCGAACACTTCCTCGAAGCCCTGGCCCACCCCATCGCTCAGCTCAACCAGGGCCGGCAGGCCTTGCTGGTCTGGAGCGAACGACACAGCGAGGCCGCCGAGCCGACACCCGGCCCGGATGACGGCAGTGCCACGGACGTACCCGAGGCCGAAGCCGAGGCGCCGGCGGCCTCCGCCACCTCCAGCCCGTGAGGCGACAGCGCTCCCTACACCTCGGATTCGTCCTGAGTCTGCTGCTGGCGCTGCTGCTGCAGCTGATCGCCCTGCCGGACTGGCTGAGCCCGGCACGCCCCTACTGGTTGCCCATGGTGCTGTCGTATTGGGCGCTGAGCGAGGCACGGGTGTCGAGCCTGGTCGGGGCGTTCATTGCCGGCCTCGCCGCCGATGTGGTGTTCGGCACTGTCCTCGGGCAGCATGCCCTGGCGCTGGTGGTGGTCGCCTATCTGGTGAGCCGTCTGCGCGGGGTCTTCGTGTTGTTCGAGGTGTGGCAGGCGATGCTGGTGCTGGTACCGATCTGGGCGCTCTACACCTTAATCCTGTTCTGGATCGACGGCCTTACCGATCGTCAGGCCAGCCAGGAACTCCGCTGGATGCCGATCATCCCCACCACCCTGCTGTGGCCCTTCGTCTATGGCCTGATGGTTCGGTGGTTCAAACCCCGGCGTGACGACTGACCGCAGGGGCGGCTTCCATGGCGCGCTACGAGCCTCTCAAGAATCTCCATCGCGAGAAGAACCTCTTCTCCAGCCGCATCGTGGTCGGCGCGCTGATCTGCTTCGGCCTGACCCTGTTGCTGATGGCTCGGCTGACGCGCCTGCAGGTGGAGGATCATCGCTACTACACCACGCGAGCGGATGAGAATCGTCTGCGCGTGACGCCGGTTCCGCCGGTGCGAGGGCTCGTCTTCGATCGCAATGGCGTGGTACTCGCGCAGAACCGCCCGGCGTTCGTGCTTGAGGTGGTGCCGGAGCAGATTCAGGACATGCCCTCGCTGCTCATGCGTCTGGGGCACCTGGTGCAGCTGACCGATGCCGACATCGCCCGTTTCGAGGATCGCGTCCGAAAAACCCCACGCTACCGGGGGGTGCCACTGCGCAACAATCTGTCGATGGAGGAGGTCGCACGGGTCGAAGTCAATCGCCACGATCTGCCCGGTGTCGAAGTGACCGCTGGTCTCACCCGGAATTACCCGCTCGGCAATTCAGCCGCGCATGTCATCGGCTACGTCGGAGGCATTTCGGAAACCGACCTCCAGCGCATCGACACCAACCTGTATCAGGGGCTGGCGCAGATCGGAAAGGCGGGCATCGAACGCAGTCACGAAGATCTGCTGCGCGGGCTTCCGGGCGCCAAGATCATCGAGGCCAATGCCTTCGGCCGCCCGCTGCGCGAGCTCGATCACCGTCCTGGGAAATCCGGCCAGAACCTGGTGCTGAGTGTCGATGCCCGGGTACAGGAAGTCGCCGAAGCTGCGCTGGGCGAACTGAATGGTTCGGTGGTGGCGCTGGATCCTCGAAATGGCGAGGTGATCGCGCTGGTCAGCAAGCCGGGCTTCGATCCGCATGCCTTTGTCGAGGGCATCGATGTCGCGTCTTATCAGGCCCTGCTGTCCGACCGCTCCCGGCCCCTGTTCAACCGCGCACTGCAGGGGCAGTACCCTCCGGGGTCCACGGTCAAGCCGGCGATGGCGCTTGCGGGGCTGGAATACAACATCACCGACCCCGATCACCGAGAGTTCTGCGGCGGCAGCATGCAATTGCCTGGCTCGACCCGACGCTACCGCTGCTGGCGCCGGCAGGGGCATGGCTGGATGGACATGGTCGCCGGTGTCATGCACAGCTGCGACATCTACTTCTATCAACTCGCCATGAACCTCGGCATTGATCGCATGCACGATGCGATGACCCAGTTCGGACTGGGTGCGCGGACCGGCATCGACCTGCCCCTCGAAAGCACCGGGCTGATGCCCTCGCGAGAGTGGAAGCGCCGCACCCGTGGCGAGCCCTGGTATCCAGGTGAGACCCTCAATATCGGCATCGGTCAGGGCTATACCCTGGTCACGCCGCTGCAACTGGCCCAGATGACGGCACGCATCGCCAACCGCGGGGAAGGGTTCATGCCGCACATCCTGCGCGCCACACGCGACCCGGCTAGCGGCGATGAGACACCACAGACGGTGTCACCGCTGCCCCCCATCGTGATCAGCAACACACGGCACTGGGACAAGGTGATCCAGGCCATGATCGAGACGGCTCACCAGCCCGGCGGAACGGCGTATCGCGTTGGCCGGGACGCGCCCTACCTGATCGCGGCCAAAACCGGTACTGCACAGGTCGCCGGCCTGTCACAGGATGAAAAGGTGGCCCCCACGCTGGAGCAGACGCCACTGCATCTCCGTGACCACGCGCTGTTCGTCGCCTTTGCCCCCGCCGATGACCCTCAGGTGGCGGTGGCGGTGCTGGCCGAGCATGCCGGGCATGGCGGTGCCGTCTCGGGACCAATCGCACGCAAGGTGATGGACCAGTACCTGCTGGGGGAGGTCCGCTATGAAAGTCCACCCCCGGTCATCCCCAAAGTCGTCCGACCCAGCCCACGCCCAACCCCGGAGGTGACGGCCCGTGCCCCTGATTGAGATCGGTCGACGCAGCGCCGAACCCGGTCTCAGTGACTGGCTGGAGCACTGGCGCATCGACAGTTGGTTACTGCTGTTACTGCTGCTGGTCTCCGCCCTCGGCCTGATCGTGCTGTACTCGGCCTCCGGACATGACATGGACGCCGTAATCGCCCAGGGCAAGCGCCTGATGCTCGGCATGGTGGTGATGATCGCCGTAGCGCAGGCGCCGCCGGAATGGTATCGAACGATCTCGCCCTGGCTCTACGGCGTCACTGCTGTGCTGCTGATCCTGGTGCTGCTGCTGGGCGATGCCGCCAAGGGCGCACAACGCTGGCTCGACCTCGGCGTGATCCGGTTCCAGCCGTCGGAACTCATGAAACTGGCGATGCCCATGGTGATCGCCGCCTACCTGCACCATCGACTGCTGCCGCCCAGCGTCGGCACCATGGCACTGACGCTGCTGCTGATCGGCCTTCCCGCAGGCTTGGTCATGCAGCAGCCCGACCTTGGCACCGCCCTGCTGATCATCGGTGCCGGCGGCTTCGCATTGTTCTTCGCGGGCCTTCGCTGGCGTTGGATTCTCGGGGCCGTTGGCGCCGTGGCCGCCGCCGCTCCGATCCTCTGGCACCAGCTGCATGACTACCAGCGTGGCCGCATCCTGACCCTGTTCGACCCGGAACGGGATCCGCTGGGCGCCGGCTACCACATCACGCAGTCGAAAATCGCAATCGGTTCAGGCGGCCTGTTCGGCAAGGGCTGGCTGGAGGGCACCCAGGCCAAGCTCGACTTTCTACCCGAAGCCCATACTGATTTCATCTTCGCCGTGATCGCAGAGGAGTTCGGCCTCATCGGCGCCTTGTTCCTGCTGATGCTCTACCTGGCCATCGTCGGCCGCGGGCTGGTGATCGCCATGCGCGCACAGGATACTTTTCAGCGGCTGCTGGCTGCGGCACTCTCGCTGAAGTTCTTTGTCTACGTCTTCATCAACATCGGCATGGTGATTGGCCTGCTGCCCGTCGTGGGTGTTCCCCTGCCGCTTATCAGCTACGGTGGCACCTCGGCCGTGAGCCTGCTCGCAGGATTTGGCATGCTGATGTCCATTCAGACCCATCGAAAACTGTTGTCGAACTGATGAAATCTTGCTTGCTGCCCGGGTTGCTGACCGCCGCCCTGCTGACGACGCCCGCCCAGGCGCAATATGCCGATCATCCTGCCACTGAAGGGATTCTCGGCACCCTTCGCGACACGCACGGGTTCAGCGATGCCGCGATCGAACGCACACGCCTGGCACTGGCGGACGCCCGTACCTTGCCGCAGCTGATCGTGCGCGAGCAGACCGCGCCGGAGCGAACCGAAACCTGGACCCAATACGCCCGGCGTATCGACACGGCCCGTATCGAGAACGGGCAGGCATTGCTGAAGACGCACGGCGACACTCTGGCACGCACCGAGAGTGAGTTCGGTGTGCCGCCTGCGGTGGTGGCCGCCATCCTCGGCATCGAAACCCGCTACGGCCGCATCACCGGCAACGTCCGGGTGCTGGATGCGCTCGCCACGCAGGGTTACGACCATCCGACGCGCAGCCCGTTCTTTCGCAGCGAGCTGATCGAGTTTCTCGTGTTCTGCGAGGAAACCGGCCGCGACCCCCGCGATCCCCGCGGCTCGTATGCCGGTGCCATGGGTGCGGCGCAGTTCATGCCCAGCAACTATCGTCGGCTGGCCCTGGATTTCGATCAGGATGGACAGCGTGATCTGTGGACCTTGCCCGATGCCATCGGATCGATCGGCCGCTATCTGGTGGACTACCGTCCGGCCCAGGCGTGGCGACGCGGCGAGCCGGTCATCGTCCCGGTAAAAGCTCCCAGCCGAGTGAGCGAGCAGCTCAAGGTCAACCAACGCACACCGGCGTACCGGGCACGCGACCTGGCAGGGCTGGGAATCGCGCTGCGCGAGCCGCTGCCCCTCGACACACCCGTCGGCGTTGTGGCGCTTCCGCTGGACGATGGCAGCACCGAATACTGGGTGGCGCTGCCCAATTTCTACTCGATCATGAGCTACAACCCGCGCACCTTCTACGCCATGGCAGTGGCGCAGCTGGCCAGGGCCATCCAGGCCCCGCCGGGGCCCCCATGACCCCCCGGCTGCTGCTGGCCTTGCTGACGCTCCAGCTCGGAGCCTGCAGCGCCCTGAAGGAGCGCCCTCCCGCCGGAACGCCCCCGCCTCCGCCCCGCTACGACACGACGGATTCACGGCGCCCGGCACCACCCCCCGGACACGAGCCCGGAGGCCGCTACGCCCTTGATCAGGACATCGCGCCGGATGCCCATGAGATTCCGCGCGATGTGCACCTCACACCCGATGCGGTTCCCCGTGCCGAAGCTCGGTCGCGCTCCGGCAACCCGGTGCAGTACACCGTGTTCGGCAAGACCTATCAGGTGCTTGAGGACGCGGCCGGGTACTCCGAGCGCGGCGGCGCGTCCTGGTACGGCAAGAAGTTTCATGGGCATACGACCGCCAGCGGCGAGCGCTACGACATGTTCCAGATGACCGCAGCCCACAAATCGCTGCCGCTACCCAGTTACGTCCGTGTCACGCACCTCGGGAATGGTCGCTCGGTCGTCGTGAGGGTGAACGACCGCGGCCCGTTCCACCCTGGCCGCATCATTGATCTGTCCTACGCCGCAGCCGCACGACTGGACATGCTCAGTGCGGGCTCGGCGAAAGTTGAAGTGACCGCCCTGATACCCGACAGCACACCGCTACGACGGCCTCCCCATCAGGCCGATCCGGAGGCTCCCGGCTATTTGCAGGTGGCATCCTTCGCAGACCCGGTCAACGCGGTCAACCTGCGCGAGGACCTGCTGCACGGCAACCTGGGCCCGACCGCCATCTGGGTCGAGGCCGACGGCGAACTGACCTGGCATCGCGTGGTGATCGGCCCCTTTGCCAGTCCCCGCGTAGCGGAGACCGCCCTGAGCAGCCTGCGGGCCCGGGGCTTCAAACCCTTCTGGCTTCGCCCCTGATCCACCGCCGCGGGGATCAACCCCCAATCGCTTCGTCCAGGCAGGCTGCCACCGGAACCCGCGCCTTCAGCGCCCTCAGCATCCAGTACAGGCCACTGGCCGCACGGCCGACGAAGGCCAGCTCGGGTACCGGACGGAAATGTCGCAGTGTCGACAGATCGGCCCGCAACACCGCACGCGCATCCTCGATCAACGCCGGCTCGGAGAAGTCGAACATGGACTGCGCACGCAGGGGGTCGATGACCGCGCCTGTCATGGCCTGATAGTAGGGCCGCAACTGCTCCCGCAACTGCGCGCGCCGCACGGGATCCGCGGCCGCAGCCTCCAACGCTCCGATGCGATAGAGCATCTGGTGCAAGCCCGACCAATCATGTTCACGTCCAGCCCGCATGCCATCGCGCAACAGCGGCTGAAGATGCCGCGGCAGATGTTTCACGCAGCCGAAGTCGTAGACGGTCAGCGTCCCGTCCGGGGAGAAGCCGAAGTTGCCGGGATGAGGATCCGCATGCACCACCCCGGCCACCAGCACCTGCTGAAGAAACCAGCGCAGCAAGATCTCGCCGATACGGTCACGAACCGCCTGGGGGTACGCCGCAGCCCCCGCGAGATCGTCGGCAGGACAGGCGGTGGTCACCAGCACTGCAGGCGTACAAAGCAGCTCGACCGGCTCCGGATAGCGCACCCCTGGATGCGCGGCGGCACGGCGCATGTCACACAGGTTCCGCAACTCGCAGCCGTAGTCGGTCTCCTCCCGCAGCCGCGCCCGGATTTCGGCCAGCAGCCCGTCAAGGGCGATACCATCAATGGGTAACAGCCGCGCCATCCGCAACAGCCTGCCCAGCGTATCGACATCCTCGTCGACGGCTTCCGCCACCCCGGGATATCGAACCTTGATCACCACTTCGCGTCCGTCGGCCAGACGCGCGGCATGCACCTGCCCGATCGAAGCAGCCGCCATAGCTGACGGCTCGATGGCATCCACTGCCGCCCAGTGCGCAGCCGACCATTCCTCCCCCAGCACCTGCTCGATCTCGGCAAAGGGGCGTGGCTGCGATGCGCGTTGCAGGCGCGCCAGCGGGGCGACCAGTTCAGGCGGCAGGACGTCCGCGTACTGTGAGACCAGTTGTCCCAGCTTCATCGCCGCACCCTTCATCTGGCCAAGGGTCTGGAACCAGTCCTCGCCGATCTGCGCCCAGGTGGCAGCCGCCGGCGTACGCCCCAAACGGCGGCCCAGCAGACGCCCGGCAGAGCGGGCACCTGCCCACAACAAACGGCGCCCGCGGTCAGCCATGACCGGCCGCCTCAAGGTACCGCGCTGCCAGCGCCACACCACTGCGCCAGGCCGCGCCGATCCGCGGCCCGGCAAATCCGTCGCCGGCGTAGCCGAGACGCGCGCGCTCACACCACAGCGGGCTTGATGCCGCCTTCAACACCCGGGCGTAGCGCCATCGATGCACGACAGCGTGAGTCACCTGCATCCCCTCGGCGGCAAGCCCCTGCACCATGAGTGCCTCGACCGCCGCCGGCGGCATCTCTGCATGTTGCGCGGACCAGTCCGGCCCGGCCTGCACCGTGATCCTCGGCACACCGCCGCGTCCGGGCTTGCGGTGCTCGGCCGCCACCCACGCCACCGGGCCGTCGGGCGCACGCTCGGGACACACTCCAGCATCGCGGCCCGTCGCCAGCCCGGCCATCAGTGTCCAACAGGGTGCATAGTGCGGATTCGGCGGCGCAGGCGCCGCCTCCGGCAGCACGGATACCAATTGCGGAACCGGTAGCGTCAACAGGACGGCATCGAAGGGGCCGACATCGATGTCTGCTGCACCCACACACCGTGCGCGAAGGCGCCAGCGCCCTGCGCAGCCCCGAATCGATCCCACCGTCGTGCCACACTGCACCCTCAGATTCGCCGCCCAGGTTGCCGCCAACTGACGCATTGCCGGCACCGCGGTCCAGGTGCCGGAACGCACGCCCGGCAGCACCCAGGGCACGAGCACCCCGCACTGGCGCAGTGCCGACATTTCCGATGCGAACGCTGGCTCGGAGTCCCTCAGCAGCTGGGCGCCGTGATCGAAGGTGCCGATCGGCGTGGTTCGCGTACTGATGCGGCCTCCCGGGTGCCGCCCCTTGTCGAACAGCTGCACGTCAACGCCGGCTGCACGCAGGCGGCGCGCACAGGCCAGGCCAGCAGCACCGGCACCGACAATGGCCACAGGGTTGCGATTACGCACGATGAAAGGGCGGGACGAAGAAGGAGTCGAGAGACTGCCGCAAACGACGCCCGTGGTCGAACCGTGCAGTCAACGTCGCCACGCTTGAAAGGCAGATGGCGGGCTCGGAGAGATTCGAACTCCCGACCCCCAAGTTCGTAGCCTGGTGCTCTATCCAGCTGAGCTACGAGCCCGCAAAACTGCCACTTCAAAAACTGGCGGAGAGTGAGGGATTCGAACCCTCGATAGGGGATAAACCCTATACTCCCTTAGCAGGGGAGCGCCTTCGTCCACTCGGCCATCTCTCCGGCGCAACGGTCTTGCCTTCGGGGTGCTATGACATGGTGC
>ERZ1023282.86-NODE-86-length-55082-cov-4.900122_pt1 | contig 55082 bp, 47 predicted proteins | sample MGYA00521262_ERZ1023282 | MGnify/ENA primary metagenome ERZ1023282 (study PRJEB32759, sample SAMN07749867) | skin metagenome | biome: transportation; feature: city; material: polyester macromolecule | host: Homo sapiens | place: Hong Kong:KT line | collected... | reverse complement strand
TTTCCATCGACTCTTGCTGGAGTGCTGGTGGAAGTGCCGATGCCGTTTCCTGGGCATGTGCCAGCGGTGCGGGTGCAACAGCAAAGCCGGCGAGGGCAGCGAGCAAGATGAGATGATATCTCACGGCAAGAAATTTAAAGAGGCGTGTTGTCATGGAAAATACTCTCGTCTTCAAACGTGCTGCAGGCCGGGTTTTCAAGGTTTGGTCCTAGCGGGCGGGACTGCTGGCCCGGCCCAATCCCGGGATCCTTGATGCGAAGCCCGATCCTGGGCTTTTTGGTTTCAATTGGGCTTTAGCGGGGTGGGGACGGATTTGCCGGGGCGGCGCCGGACAGCGCCCCGCTCTGGCGGATCAGCAGGGCACCTATTGCGGCAAACCCGACCTCGAGAAGCATGTAGATGGTCAACAATGGATGCGGCATGCCGTCGACGGCAAGGCTGAGGGCCCGGCCAAGGGCGAGCCCCAGCATGAAGATCACAAGGCTCCAGAGCGCGGGCAGCCGCAGGTTGGGACGAAGGGCCCCGAAACACCAGAAGACGGCCAGCGCCAGATACAGGCCCATGACCGCGCGAAAGATGTGCCGGGTGTTGATCCCGGCTGCGTCCACGCCAAACAGCCACGGCAGCGTCAGGTCTGGCCGCAGACCATAGGATAAGGCGATCGGGGTGAGGCCAGCGGCCGCGAGCCCCAGGAACAGCCGCTGCTTCGTCTCAAGGGTCATTGCACTTTGCTTTCCCAATTCTCTGTCATCCGTTGTTGCCGGGCGGTGTGAATTGCCCGTCCGTTCACCGGCCAGGATCGCTCAGGCCAAGGATCAAGGCCTTGACGACTGTGGTTTCAACCGGATCGCAAGATGCACGCCAGGTGCTGTCCTTGCCGTGCAACCCACCGCCAGTCTTCCTCAAAAGCTTGAAAGGTGACTTAACGGAAACTGCTGTTTCTAGGCCGGTTCCGGACCTGAAAGCAGCTTCGGTAGCGACGGGTCATGGGGTTTAGGGCTTCGCAAGACGCGCAGATCCGCGTTGCATTTTTCAAAGACGGGTTGCTGTGGGTGTTTGCAAAATCAAAATTCCGGTTTTCGAAACTTGAAAAAAGTGACGTTAAGTCAGGTTGCGGGATTGCGAATCCTGCCGGAATTGACCAGCGTGGTGGGGGCCGCGGCTGTCGCGGCGCTTGCGCCCTGCGGGCTGGCACGCCGCTTGCGTGACGCAGTGCCGAAAGTGGCGGGGCCGAATGGGACCTTGCCTGAGATGTCCGGATCACGGAGGATTTTCATGAAGTCTTTTAAATGGCTGTTCAAAGGCCGAATTCGATTGCAGGTGTCGGCGGTGTTTGCCGCAGCAGCCTGTGCCGTTGTGGGCGCTGCGCCGGCGCTTTCCCAAACGGACAAGCCGAACATTCTGGTCATTATGGCGGATGACGTCGGCTGGGCGAGCCTGAGCAGTTATCACGGCGGCATCAAGAGCATCGAAACCCCGAACCTTGACAGGCTTGCCGCACAAGGCGCCCGCCTGACGGATTATTACGCGGAGCCAAGCTGTACGGCCGGCCGGTCGGCCTTCATCACCGGTCAGTTTCCGGTGCGCACCGGCATGCATACGGTGGGCCTTCCAGGAGATCCGGTCGGATTGAATGCTGAGGATCCAACCCTTGCCAGCCTGTTGAAATCCCTTGGTTATGCAACCGGCCAGTTCGGCAAAAACCATCTTGGCGATCTGAACCAATACCTGCCGACCGTCAAAGGGTTCGATGAATACTGGGGTTGGCTCTATCATCTCAACGCCATGGAATATACCGTCGATCCGGACTGGCCTTCGGACCCGGAGTTCGAGGCGCAATTCGGGCCCCGGAACATCATTCACGCCTATGCGACCGAGACCGAGGATGACACCGTGGATCCGCGCTGGGGCAAGGTTGGCAAACAGCGGATCGTCGATGACGGACCGGCGCCTCCGGAACGGCAGAAAACACTGGATGACGAAGTGACCGCGCATACGATTGACTTCATGACAAGGGCCGTGGACGGCCAGACGCCGTTCTTTGTCTGGATGGCGCCTGCACGGGCCCATGTCTGGACGCATCTCAGCCCCGACTACGAGGCGATGCTTGGAAACGGCCGCGGCCTGCAGGATGTTGTCATGAAAGAGCTGGACACCAATGTCGGCAAGGTCCTGGCCAAGCTGGACGAGCTTGGCATCGCTGACACTACGATCGTGGTGTTCACGTCGGACAACGGTCCGGAAACGATGACCTGGCCCGATGGCGGGACGACGCCGTTCCACGGCGAAAAAGGCACGACCTGGGAAGGCGGCTTCCGGGTTCCGGCGATCATTCGCTGGCCCGGGAAGATCGCCGAGGGGCAGGTGCTCAACGGGATCTTCAGCGGTCTTGACTGGATGCCGACCCTGGTTGCCGCCGCCGGTGGGCCCGACAATCTTCCCGAGCAGCTGCTTGAAGGGTATGACGGCTATACCGTTCATCTGGATGGCTACAACCAGCTTCCCTACCTGCTTGGAACGGCGGACAGCAGCCGGGATGAAATCATCTATTATGAGGGCACCGATCTCCAGGCTGTCCGGTACCGGGACTGGAAGGCGCATTTCGTGATCCAGGAGCATGGCTGGGCCGGACCGAAAGAAGAGCTGAATGCGCCGCTGCTGTTCAATCTCCGCCGGGATCCTTACGAAAAAGCGGCGGAAGAGAGCGGAATGTACACCCGCTGGATGGGCACCAAAATGTGGGCTTTTGGTCCTGCAGCCCGGCTGGTGCAACGGCACCTTGAAACGTTTCAGGCCTTTCCGCCACGGGGCACGGCCGTCAGCAATGAGAGTGAGGTGCAGGCACAGACCAGTTCCGAAGGCGGGTTTGCCCAGTAAAGGCGGTGGATGCGGCCCGCACGGGTTTTGGACACGGTCATGGGGTCTCTTTAGGGGCCAGTTGGCCACGCGAGGGGCGGGGTGATCTGCCGGCGCTCTTCGTGATTTGGCCTGTGATAATGCCGTGATTTATCCGTTCTCTGTCCATGATCCGGCGCGCTGCGCCGGATCACCCGGTCACGTCGCTCAAGACCATGCCACCGCGCCGGCGTGACCGGTCTTTTCCAGGGTGATCGTCTGTTGTCGACCGTCTGTTATCGACCGGGGCTCGTTGGCGTCGTTTCGGGCGCCAATGAGGCGTTTTGGTGCGTTGGTGGACACTTTTGGACAGGACGGTGACGGAGCGTTCTTTCACGTCACCAAGGCTGCGCGGCCTTCAAACGCGCCCTGAGAAATGCGCCCTGGGAGGCGTGTTCTGGGAAGCGCGGTGTTCACAGCCGGTGAACAGGCGGGCGAAAAAACCTTTTTGAGCGGGATGTCTTCTGACAGTGGCCGTCCGGTCCGGTGCCCCCAGCTTTTTCAATCCTTGCGAAAGTGCGATCTCATTTTTGATTTCGCAGCTGCGGTATCTTTTTCTTTAGGTTTCAAAGTGACGCTACGTCCGTTTGGTGGTTTTTTAAAGGTGCATTTGAATGGCCCGTCTGCTTGTCAATCAACCCATTGCCCTGCGCATTGCGCTTTTGTGTCTGGTGCCGATGCTGGCCTTGATCGTGATCAGCGCGTACAAGATCTACGACGAGTATCAAAGATCGAGCGAAGCAAAATTCGTGTTGTCCGTTCTGGACGCAACACCTTTGATTTCCAACCTGGTGCATGAGCTTCAAAAGGAGCGGGGCACCTCGGCCGGGTTCATCGGCTCCAAGGGCGCGGTTTTTGGCGATGCAATTCATGACCGGCGCGCCGACACCGACGCCAAACTGGCCGACTTCAGAGCCCGTGTCCCAGAGCCCGCAGGGCGGCTCGCAATTCCCGCTTATGCAGATTTCCACCAAGCCGCTTTTGCCGCTTTGGACCAACTCACCGCCATGCGGACGAAGGTCGACGCTTTCGACATCACAGTGCCGCAGATGGCCGGATATTACACGCCCCTGATTTCCGATCTTCTCGACATGGTGGAAAGCGTCAACAAGGTCGTGGATGACGGGCGCACCATGCGGCCCGCGCTTGCCTTTACCGCCCTGCTGCAGGGCAAGGAACGGGCCGGGATCGAGCGGGCCATGGGGGCGGCCGGTTTCGGAAGCGGGACCTTCAATGAAACCGTTTACCGCCGGTTTGTTCGGCTCGGTGCCATGCAGGACACGTTCTTCAACAGTTTCAAAAGGTATGCGCCCGTTGAGATCGCTGCCCTGTTCGACCAGGCTCTCTCAGGGGCCGTTCAGGATGATGTTCTTGCGCTTCGGAAACTGGCCTATGCAGCGCCGTTTGGCGGCGACATTTCCTCGGTCACGGGGCCTCAATGGTTTGGTGCCAGCACAGCGCGCATCGATGCAATGAAGACGGTTGAAGATGCCGCGATGGACAGCTTGCGGGCGCATGCAAGGACGGTTGCGACCACGGCGGAAACCACGTTCTGGCTTTTGAGCGTGATCCTGATTGCCCTGTGCGGGGGCGCGGTTGTGGTGTCCGTCTTCGTCTACCGGAGCATCGTGCCGCCCATCACGCGGCTGGTAGAGACCATGCGCCGCCTGTCCAACAACGATGTCTCCGTCGAGGTTTCGAACAGCGACCAGACGGACGAAATCGGGGCCATGGCAACGTCTGTCAAGGTTTTCAAGGACAATGCCATCGAACGGCTGCGGCTTGAACAACAGGCGCGGGAGGAACGGGACCGGGAGCGTCAGCGCCAATCCTATATCGAGACCCTGGTTGCCGAATTCAGACGTGTCGTGTCAGCCGCGCTGGATGCCGCCAACAGCAAGACAACCGACATGCGGGAAGCCTCTCAACTTCTGGCCCAGATCGCAGGCAATGCGGCAAACGAAGCGGGGTCTGCTCAAAGCGCGACGGGAGATGCGTCGTCAAACGTGCAGATCATGGCAGCTGCAACGGAACAGCTGACCGCCTCGATCCAGGCCATCGCCGCTCAGACGACCGAGGCCAACACGCTGATGAGCGAGACCGAGGCCAAGGCGGTTGCCACAAATGAAGATGTTGCCAAGCTGTCGGAGGCGGCCAATCAGATCGGATCGGTCGTCAATATCATCCGGGACATTGCCGAGCAGACCAACCTCCTCGCCTTGAACGCCACCATCGAGGCCGCGCGCGCCGGCGAGGCCGGGCGCGGCTTTGCCGTGGTGGCCTCAGAAGTCAAGGAGCTCGCCGGGCAAACGGCCAAAGCCACGGAAGAGATCGGGACGCAAGTGCAGGGGATCCAGGGATCGACCCAGGAGGCTGTGCAGTCCATCCAGGCCATCACAGAGGCGATTTCCGAGGTGAAGAGCCTTGCGGGTCAAATTGCAGGATCGGTGGATGAACAACTGGCAGCCACGCAGGAAATCACGACTGCTGTCGGCCAAGCCTCGTCCGGCACTTCCACAGCTTCGGGCAATGTGGCGTCTGTTGCCGAGTCCATTCACCAAACGTCCGGATTTGCAGCCCAGGTCGAAACCACATCAGCCGGGCTTGCAGAGGCCACAACGACGCTGGCCAGCGAAGTGGAGAGCTTCCTGAAAGATGTTTCACATGATGTTGAAGAACGGCGGAAGGCGGCGCGCAAGCAGATGCATCAGCTTCTTGTCATCACCGGCAAGGGCCAACGGGTTGCCAGTGAAATGCAGGATGCGAGCCTGACCGGCGCCTTGATTCAGAGACCGGACGGTATCGAGATCAATGATGAGATTACCGTTCAGATGACCAACGGGCTGATGTTGAAGGCCAGGGTCGTGCGCTTCGAGGGCGACAACATGGGGGTTCAGTTCGCAGAACCGCTGAGCCACCTCGACGCGCTGTTTGAGATTGCAGCCTGACGCTGCTGCCCTGATGTCGCCTGGGCCTGGATGGATGCGGACTTCAAAGATCCCTGCCGTTTGGCCAAGGCCCAGAAGCCGATCCCGGGTTTGGAGGTTGCTCTTGATATTCGGCCTTCCTCCAGACCGGGCGCTCGTGCAACCGAGCATCTTGGGCAGATGGCGATTTGTGGCTATTGATCAGAAGTGGTGGGGCCAAAAAAAAGATCCGCCAGCCCGTCCGCTGGCAGATCCAAGGGATTGTGCACGAGGCCTAATCCACCTCGCACATCTTTTTTATTTGAGCGCCAAAATATAACAAGCTGACATTAATGACAGGACTTTGGCGGCGAGCCCGGCCTCTCGGGCTGTAGACAAAAAAATCCCGGCACTGGAGGTGGGCAGGGTGCCGGGATGAGTTTCGATTGACTGGCACCAGTCTAGCCCGCGATCCATTGACGCAAGGTTACTTTCAGCGGCTTCTGGGCTGATGTTTTTCTTTTCATTCCGCGGGCGGCAGATCTCAATCCTGGTGTCCGGGTCCGGGTGTTTGGGGCCTGGTGTTCAGGGCCTCGTGTTCGGGGCCTGGTGTTTGGGGCCTCGTGTTCGGGGCCGACACAACCAGGCTGCCAGCCGGGAGTGGCAGGGAACCGGTTCTGTCTGTCACAGGCAGGCTGGCGCGGCTCGAAGGACCGCGAGGCGACCGCCCGGAGCGCAGCCATCCCGCACCCTGCAACGCTCAGGACCGTCCGGGATATTGTTTGTGCAGCTCAAGCAGACCCAGCGTGCAAAGCGTAAAACCTGCGAGTGAAAAAACGGACAATTGGGTCGTTTCGGACGGAAAGACCTGATCGATCAGCCAGAACAAAGACACCAACAATACAAGTGCGGTGAGGCTTGCAAAGGCGACAAACCAATTGCGCCCCAAGGACAGTTGAAAACACGACATGGCAATGATCATCAGAGCGGATTGATAAGAGACCGCGCCATGCAAACCAAGGGCATCCAATCCCGCAACGGCGGCCACATTGCCAATGACGGGCGGCCAGGCCGGCACATTGATTTCCAACAGCCTTTGCACTGCAAACGCGAAAAACATCGCCGGTGCATAGGTACGCCCGAGCGGACCCAAGCCGTTTTCGTAAAAAAGGATGAAATAGGCGCCAAACAAAATCGATGCGGCTGTGAGCGGGTGGGTGTAGGGACCTGAAACGGTGCCGGAAACGTGATCCACCAGGCTCGCAAAGGGGCCAAAGATCCCGAAGGCCATACAGAAGAATGCAAAGGCGATCTGAGCCGACACCCCGGTTCTGAATATGGTCATGCTACGTAGTATTCCGTAAAATTGACGCCACGTAAATCATGGAAGCAATCACTACGTATTTGAACGTAGATTGTAGTGTTTCGCCGTCAGGCGCGTGTCCACCGAGCACGTTTTTTGGCTCTGCGCGTTCGGTTTTCAATCCGGGCAAGGTTGGGCGGGCCAATGGCCGCCACACAGGGCGCCGCCGCGCCAGGCGGCGCGTCGGGCGCATATGGCGCTGGGGCGCTTTTGTGGCTGGGGTGCTTTGGAGGCTGGGGTGCTTTGGACGTTTCACGACAGGGCTCATGCCCACTCGATGGACACTGCCGGCGTCCGGGGGCGGCCGCCTTGTCAGCTGTCGCCTTCGTGAACAATTTCTGTTTTGAACCGCGGGCGCCGGATATGAAAATCATTCAGACTGAAGTCACCGACAATGTCACTTACAAACAAGGCTGAATGCTCCAACGACAGCTGTACGAGGATGACAGTGTCGCCTTCTGCAAGTGTCGGGAAATCAAACTGGGCCAAATCCCCCTCTTCCAGAAGCGCATCGTCATCGTTGCTTTCTGACCAGTGAACCTCCAATTCATCCTCGTCATCGAAGACATTGCGGACACTTGACACTGTCATCGTGAAGTTGCTGTCGGTCGCGTAATTTCCGAGGATCGACACTGCCGTTGCTTCAATAAGATCGAAATCATCCTCCGTAAACTCATCGCCGTTGAAGCGCGTCACGAGATCTGTTGTCACACTTGCTGCGCGCTCAAGCTGACGGGAAGCACGGAACCCATCAAATAAACTGGCGGTGTTCAAGAAGATCACGATCAACAAGGGAAAAATGAGCGCAAACTCGACCGCCGCAGCTCCCTCTGCAGCCGCCCGAAAGCTCCGGATCCTTTTAAAAAACAACTGCATCTTAAAAAGGCTCGTTCATGAAGGCCATTGAAGAGATTATTTCAAACCGATTGTTGTCGGTCTTCGAGAGCTCCAGGCCAAATCCCAACCCCGGTGTATAGACATCCGTTGTAACGCACGCCCGCATGAACACGATGCTGGTCCCAGCGCCCGGATTGAAGTTCACAACAGGCTCGAATTCATCACCTTCATCGCGGCAGACTGCGTCCGTGTCCGGCAGATCGACTAGGTTATCGATTTCCGTGAGCTCGATAGTGATGTTATTCGCGCAATTGGGAACAACAACACCTACGAGATCGCAGATATCTTGCTCAAGGTCATCGCTGGAAACCGTATTGTTCGCCAATCCTTGTGTGACTGTCCCGATATAAACTGATTTTGAGGTTGTGTTTACAGCATGATCCAGCATTGCCATGCGGATGAACAAAAGCCCCATCTCAAAACAGGACAGAAACAACGCAAAAAACGGCAGGCCAATCAGCGCAAACTCTACGGCAGTCGCACCGTCTTTCTTTTTAGCGAAACTTCGCAGGACACGCATTGAAATCAACCTAGCCGGAGATGCGAAGACTGTTTACCGACGCCGCAATAGCATTGAATGCATCATCGATGTTCAATCCCTCGACAAAATAGTAATTTGAAAGACTTGATGCACAGTATTGAAGAAGTCTGTCTGGCAAGGAGCCGCTACTTATCTGAAATCCTATTGTATACACTTGAACATTGTTATCGTTCAAGTATTCACAGACGCGCTTGAAGTATGCAACCGCATCATCAGCTTTGGAGGAAGCGGTGTTTATATTGCCTTTTGATACGATGGTTTGCTGAGTGCTGTTTTTGATTTTTCCATTCGTTGTGTAATCTCTCGGCCGAAACTGCGCAGTAATCGCGCCGTCTGTCATGATAACCGCAACTTTTAGAGTGTCCTCATCATTAAAATCGGCAGGCCGGTCCGAAAAATCACCGCCCAGCTGCCCCCTCATGTCATTGGACAGAACCTTTGCACCCCACAGCGTTCCGATGTCCATGCCGGTGCCGTCGGACAGGTCCATGTCATCAATCAACGCCTTCAAGTCGGATGTGTTATTTGAGTTTAGAAGCATTGCGGTGTCGTCAGACGGACACCAGGGATTGGTCGCGACCCATTTGGTAAAGTCAGGTATTTGCGGGCGGCTGTTCGCCGGAATCGCGGTCATATCGAAGTCGTCATCTGTGTATTCGATGCACCCTTCTCTCTCCGTAGAGAACATGAATTTGCCGTAGGGAACGTTTTTGTTCACGTAGTAATCAGCCGAACTTGGTGAGTCGATAACCCCCGGGGTTGATGAGTTCACAGCATAACGATCGTAGAAATCACCGATATTTACGGTTCCGCCAAACGGTATGATACTCAGTGACGTGTATTCCCGATCGTCCTCGTTCAGCATCGTGTCAATAAATGACTTAGCAGCTGAACGCAGGTTCGTAATTTTCGAACCGCCCATGGACGAGGAGATATCAAGTACAACAGCCACTTCGACATTTGTTGCAGCTTGCTGAGCAACTGAAGATGCCAAAACACTCGTTGAGTCAATTCCAGCCAGCTTCAAGATCGTCATTTCGATGTCTACGGTGGCAGTGATCTCGACAGACTTTGCGTTGAGGCTGTCCGTGACACTCCCCATCGTCAGGTTCAAAGTTGTCCAAGGCGCGGTGTCGGGCAGGTTGGCTCGAACATACTCGTCCACCGTATCTTCGATACTCGCAGTATTGCTTAAAGAAGCAGCCGCAAGCGTCGCTGAGTCCAACGTGGATTGGAGTTTTGCCTGCGCGGTTGTCATCCGGACGACGTCGAGGCTGCCAATCGTGATCAGCATAAGCGGCACAAACGCCAAAGCTGTAAGAATGGCGACATTACCGCTTCGATCGGCACCCAGGCACAGTAGGCGGGATGCAAAAACTGATGAAAGTGAGCGCAATTGCGATATCCGTTCTTCAGAAGCCTAACGCTACGGCGAAAACCAAGTTAATCTCCCGTACGTCCCAGTCCCTATCAGCTCTCAAGGCACTATTTTGGTGATATCAACGCGATTACTTCTATAAAGTTAATCAGAATAAATAAATCTTACTGAACTCAAAATCCTGGCCCGCACCCTTGCGGTGTATTTCTTCCCAATACATGTAAATATTTACAATATAACTCGACTGCCATACCCTTTCTTGACTGGCTTAAACCGCCTTTTAAAAATCCAGAAGATCGATCAACCACGGCAATCAGTTATTTGTGTCCATCAAACCAGGGAGACACAAAGACAACGTGCGCGGTTCATTTGCCTGGAAAATCGATTGGCCCGCTGAAACAATCTGACAACACGCACGTTTTGCGTTTGACCTACGCCATTGGGAGCGAACTCACTCCCAATGGCGTTTATGGATATCTGCGGGATCTAAAGCATCTGACGGGCGTAGCGCTCCAAATGGTGGTCTGTATCGCCGAACGCCTTTTCTGCGACCATGGCCCGTTTCACGTAGTCCCCAAGCTCATATTCGTCCGTCATGCCGATGCCGCCATGCATCTGGATCGCATTCTGACAGATCACCCGCCCCCGTTCACCGAGGTAGACCTTGGCGGCAGAGACAGCTTTCTTCCGAAGGCGTGCATCCGGGCTGTCGGCGGTCATGGCGGCTTCAAACACCAGCGACTTGGCATGCTCGAAATCAATCGTCATTTCGGCCAGCTGATGCTGAAGTGCCTGGAACTCGCCGATCGGACGGCCGAACTGGGCGCGAACCTTGAGATACTCTGTCGTCATGGCGATGATTTTCTCAAGCGCTCCCAAAGCCTCTGCGCACAGTGCTGCGGTCCCTAGATCTGCGATATGTTCGATGAGGTCTGCCGCCTTGTTTTTCTGACCGAGCATATCGGAAGCAGTTACAGGAACATTCTCAAGCACAATGTCCGCACCGGTCCGGCCATCTGCAAACCGGTAGGGTTTTATTTCCACACCGCTTGCGTCCGGCTGTACGAGGAACAAGGTGAGACCTTCCGGATCATCTGCATGTCCGGAGGTTCGGGCCGACACGATGAGAATGTCAGCTGACGGGGCGCCGATCACTGCTGTTTTCCGGCCGGAGAGCCGGTAGCAATCGCCGTCCGGTTCCGCACGGGTCGCAACACTTGAAAGGTCAAACCGGCTTTCCGGTTCCAAAAGCCCGACTGCAGCGCGTATGGAGCCATCCGCAATGCCAGGCAGAAAAGCGTTTTTCTGATCTTCTGTTCCAGCCAATTGAAGGGCGCCCCCGCCCAAAACAACGCTGGCCGTGAAGGGCTCTAGCGAAAGGTGCCGGCCATACTCGATGGCAGCGACCATCGTGTCAACAGCCGTGCCGCCAACGCCTTCATAAGCCTCTGCGATGGGCAGGCCCAGCATTCCAAGCTCACCGAGCGCCGACCAGATCTCAGGATCATGGTCCTGTTCCTCGGCGATGAGGGATCTGCGCGCGGCCTGGCTGCAGCTATCGCTCAACAGCTTGCCGAGACTGTCGGAAATCAAGGATTGTTCTTCAGAATAATTGAAATTCATGATGCCGGTCCGCTTTGTTCAGGAGTGTTTTTGAAATGATGTTCTTTTGAATTTCGGTCGAACCTCCGTAGATCGTTGCCTTGCGGCGGTCGATGTAGGCCGGCATGCGCGGGATCGCATAGTCCGGCCCGACTGTGTCGCCGTTCCACGCAGGATCCATCGCCGCTTGCTGCCATGGCAAGGCATGCACTCCGACTGCATCCATTTGCAGTTCGGCAATGCGCTGCTGCACTTCGGTGCCTTTGACCTTTAAAACAGACGGGAAGGCCCCATTGAGACCCGTTCCACTGCCACTCAGCATCCGCATGTTTGTGAGTTCCAAAGCCCTGAGGTCGATCTCGAGCCGCGCGATCTTCACCGCAAACAGCGGATCCTCGATCAAAGGCTTGCCGTTTTTTTTCTCTGTCCGGGCGATATCCAGAAGCTTTTCAAACTCGGCCTTGCAGCCGCCGACGCCGGCAATCCCGGTGCGTTCATGCCCGAGCAGGAATTTGGCATAATCCCAACCCTTGTTTTCTTCGCCGACCAGATTTTCCGCCGGAACCCGGACATTTTCCAGAAAGACTTCATTGACCGAATGCATCCCGTCAAATGTGATGATCGGGCGGACTGTAATGCCGGGGGTTTTCATGTCGATCAGAAGGAATGAGATTCCCTGCTGCTTCTTGGCCGCGTTGGGATCAGTGCGCACCAGGCAGAACATCCAATCGGAAAAATGAGCGTATGACGTCCAGATCTTTTGTCCATTGACGATATAATCGTCACCGTCGCGAACAGCTGCCGTTTTTAAAGAAGCCAGATCCGAGCCGGATCCGGGTTCGGAAAAACCCTGGCACCACGGCACTTCACCGCGGGCAATCCCGGGCAAGTGACGGGCTTTCTGGTCCTCACTGCCGAATTCGATGATCACCGGGCCGACCATATTAACGCCGAACGGCAGAACGCGGGGCGCTCCGGCAACGTAGGCTTCTTCATCGAAGATGTTCACCTGCACCGGTGTCCAGCCGCAGCCGCCATGTTTTTCGGGCCAACGGGGCACCAGCCAACCCTTTTGCCCAAGGATCTGCTGCCAGCGCATGAAGTCTTCGCCATCGAGCTTTTGTCCTGCCTTGACCTTGTCACTGAGATCTTTTGGCAGCTCCGCCTCCAGGAAGGCCTTTACCTCAGTCCGGAACGCCTCGTCTTCCGGCGTATAATTGATGTCCATGCCTCACTCCCAATTTGATTTTTTGCCTCTACGCATCGGCCACTCCCCCAGCGGCTTCGACGCCAATGGCTCTTACCGTCCCGCGACCAGCCGTTTGGCGGTGTAGGTGATCACCGTTTCTCCATTTTGATTGACGATGTCGTTGCGCGTCTTCACCACAGCGCGGTTGCCCTTGCTGGTTTGACGCACCTCCAACACGTCCACGATGGCGTGGACGGTATCGCCGGCCGCGACGGGTGCCAGAACCTTCTTGTCGACCTCCAGGAGCGCCAAGCCGGTCGCCTGGATCAGGGTCTGGCACTGGATGCCCTCGATCAACGTGTAGGTCAGTGCCGCAGGTGCGACCCGCCCGCGAGCCGCGACACCCTCGCCAAAGGTTTGATCGGTAAACAGGACCTCGGTCATGCCGGTCACACCGACAAAGGCGATAATGTCTGCTTCCGTGATTGTGCGTGCAAGGGTCCGGTACCGGTTACCGGCAGAAAAGTCCTGCCAGTAGAATCCGGGTCCGACGAGCCGTGGAGATTGGGTCATGCGTCCAAACACTCTTATAGGTGCGTGGCCGGGGTTCAGGAACACCCGACCACGTTTTCATAAGTATATTTATTATTATAATGCGAACTAATTATCAGGCAAGCGTTTATAGTGATCTAGCGGGCTCGACGCTCTTTGCAGGGTCAGTCAAGACGGACCAAGAAGACACCGCCAGCTCTGAAGCCCAGCACCCGATTTCATGAAGTTATGAAGGAATAGCCCAACCAGGCCTAAGCGCCGGTTCCGCTCAACCGGCCCTGAAGGTTCTGCCGTGCCTTGCGCAGGGTCGCGATCAGATGCTCAATGTCGGCTTCATCGACACCTTCGAAGGTGACTTCATTCATCTGGCGCATGCTTTCGCCGATCTTCTTCCAGACTTCCTGCATCTTCGGCGTAAGCCAAACACGTTTGGCCCGGCGATCCTTTTCATCCGGTCGGCGCTCCACATAGCCTTTGGTTTCCAACCGATCCACGAGACCGCTGATCGTGACCGTTCCGATATCCATCCGGGAAGCCAGATCCGTCTGCGTCAGGCCATCATCCTTGTGAAGATGATTGAGCAGGAACACCTGCACATGGGTCAGGTCGTACTCGGTTGCCAGTTGATCAAAAAGAATCCGGCGGAAACGGGCAATGTCGCTGAACAAAGTACCGAGCTTGCGATCCAGGTCGTGCATATGTGTCCAATTTCAAGTTCGCCAAAACCGATTTTATCAGCGGATCTACGCCACCCACTGTTTGCTATCAGTCAGGCCAATGTCTTTATGCCTGCCTTAGCGGCGCGCGATCCTTAGCAAAATATGTACATGCGAACAATCGTCAGTTGGTCGGGCGTAAACTTACGGAGCTGTTTCCAGGCATTTTGTGATTTCTGACGCAGAGAAACCAAGTTCTTCCAGAACTTCACGACTGTGCTGCCCGACCTGAAAGGGCGGCTCTGCCTTTTGGTACGGCCCGTCCTCGTTTGCCACGAAGGGCGCACCGAGCAAAGTGACGGGCTGTGATGTGTCATCAAGTTTCCCTGCCTCCACAAGCAGGCCGCGATGGTCAAGCTGCGGGTCGGACAGCGCCTGACCCAGATCACGAACGGCTTGAACGGGAACGCCATGCGCCTTCAGGATTTTCAGCCATTCCTCCGTCGAACGGCTTCGCAAGACGGGCCGGATCAGCTCCCGGCCTACTTCAAGATGTTTGTGGCGGGCGAGCTCGGAGGAAAAACGCGGGTCCTCTAGCAGCTCCGCAAGACCGAGAGCCTTGAACGCCCCTTGCTGCTGATCTGAGGTCAAGGTTGCAAGCAGGATCATGCCGTCCGATGTTTCGAAGGTCCCGGCAGTCGGTTGGGTCATCGGCGATTCATTGCCCATCAGCGGTGGCAGGTGCCCTCGAACCAGATAGTCCGCCCCTTGGCAGCACATCAACTGAAGGGCCGTGTCATACATGGCAACGTCCAGAAACTGGCCTTTGCCGGTCATGGCCCGCCGGTAGAGCGCTGCCGCTATGGCATAGGCTGCCGAAACACCGGTGGTGACGTCTACAAGCATGAAACCGATCCGGGTCGGCCCTGTATCGGGGAACCCGGTCAGCGACATCATTCCAGAATCCGCCTGTACCGCAGAATCATAAGCTTTTTCCGAAGCTCTTGGACCCGTTTGACCATACCCGCTGATGGAACAATAGATGACATCCGGGTTGGCGCTTCGAACCGTCTCGTAGTCGATACCGAGTTTCTTCGCGGTTCCCGGAACGAAGTTTTCGATGACAACATCCGCGCCGGAAACCAATCGGCCTGCCGCCTCGCGTCCAATCTCCGACTTCAGATCAAGGGCAAGGCTGCGCTTTCGAAGATTGCCGGTAAGGAACGCCGGCGAGAGGCGTTTTGCCGCCATCTCAGGGCTGGCCAGCACCCCGCGCAGCTGGTCTCCGTCGCCAGGCGGCTCGACCTTGACCACATCTGCATCGAGCAACGCCAGCATTTGCGCAGCCATCGGACCTGACAACGCACGGGTAAAGTCGATGACACGCAGTCCCTTGAATGCCCGCATGTCACTTTCCCGCCGGATCGCCGGCAGGCCCTGTGGCTTTGGGAACAATAACCGCGTCCAGGGCAACGGCGCCGTCCGGCAGGACGACAAACGGATTGATGTCGATTGATTCCAACCGGTCAGCATTTTTGGCTGCAAAAACCGACAGCCGGGACAGAGTTTCCGCCAGCGCCTTAGTGTCCGCAGGCGGTGCGCCGCGCACACCATCCAGCATCGCCCGTCCCTTGATCTCGCCGATCATGCGATGCGCTTCGTCAATGCCAAACGGGGCCAGGCGGAAGGTCACGTCCTTCATCACTTCAACGAAAACACCGCCAAGACCGAACATCACGGCTGGCCCAAGCGCCGGATCATTCGTCACGCCCAGAACCGTTTCAACACCGCCCGAGACCATTTCACAGACGAGCACGCCCTCAATTGTGGCATTTGGCTGGGCTTCCCGCGCCCGGATCAAGATGGCCTCAAAACCTTCAGCAATGGCCTCTTCGTCATTCAGGCCGATCAAAACGCCGCCGATTTCGGTTTTATGCAGAATATCCGGCGAGGCGATTTTCAAGACCACGGGGCCGCCAATCGCGTGCCATGCCTTGACCGCTTCTTCGGCACTTGCCGTCAGGAAATCACGGGTCACCGGGATACCGGCGCTTGCCAGAATGGCTTTTGCCCCAGCTTCCGACACCCGTTCATCCGGCGCTTTGGCCACATCTGCCGGAAGAGCCGCAGGCACATCAGGTTGGCCGCGCTGGAAGGTCTCGTGAAACTGGGCAAGGGCGGCCATGGCGCGGATCGCCATCACCGGATCCTCGTAACAGCCGATGTTGAGCGCTTCATACTCGGCAATGATTTCAGGTGTGGCGATCATGCTGAGCGCCAGCGGTGTTTCAGGGTGTTTTTCCCGCAAGTCCTTGAAAGTCTGAAGGCAGAAGTCCTTGAGCCCCGGCGCCTGTGGAGCGCTCGCAAGATAGATTGCGTAGGCATCACAGCCGCTACCACGGATCGACTGGTCAATGCCCTGACCGATGACTTCCGGCTGGTTGAGCACCTGCCCGGTAATGTCGATCGGATTGCGCACACCTGCGTATGGTATCAGTCCCAGCAGATTTTGCTGTAAGGCCTCTGGCATCGCTGGAACGTCCAAGCCGTTTTTGACAGACTCGTCAGCCATCTGAATGCCAATGCCGCCGGAGACGGTCTGAATGGCCATCTTCCGGCCCGTCGGGAACAGCCCGGTCTGGCAGGCATAGGCGACATCGACCATTTCCTGGCAGCTGTGCGCCCGGTAAACGCCATATTGTTTGAAGAGCGCATCGTAGATCGCATCATCACCAGCGAGACTGGCCGTGTGTGTCGCCGCAGCTTCTGCGCCCACATCCGTATCCCCGACCTTGATCATGATCACCGGCTTCTTCGCGGCGCGGGCCAGATCAAGGGCCGCACACATGCGGTCTCGGTCCTTCACGCCCTCGGTATAGGCCATGATGGTCGAGACATCCGGATGGTCGGCGTAGTAGGCAATGACTTCAGCAACATCGATGTCGCATTCATTGCCGGTGGTCACCCAGAGGTCGGTCGCAACACCGCGCCGCTGCGCCATGTAGAACATGTGCGCCCCATAGGCACCGCTCTGGCTGACGATTGCCGTTTTCCCCGGAGCAAGGCGCAAGCTGGCCTGAACACTGGAAAACGTGCCGAACCAGCCGGCACTGACGCTGAACGCTCCGATACAATTCGGACCGATCAGCCGCATCCCGGTTTTCTGCGCCGCTGCCGCAATCCGTTGCTGTACTTCGGCGCCCCCTGCTCCGAGTTCTGCAAAACCGGAGCTGAAGATGATCGTGGACTTGGTGCCCATGGCGGCGCAATCCGCAACCGTCTTTTCAACGAGAGGCGCGGGCACGGCAACAATTGCGCAATCCACCGCTTCGGGCACCTCGGTGATTGACGGATACGCCTTGAGACCCTGAACCGTTGGCCGCTTCGGGTTGACGGGATAGATCCGTCCCTTGAAACCGCCAGCAATTGTGCTGGAAACCGGCCGCCCGCCAATCCTGGTTGCATCATCCGACGCCCCGATGATTGCAACGGATTGAGGCTTCAGGAGAACATCGAGGCTGGCGTTGGTGGTGGGCAATACATCGGCCATGAAATATTCCTTACTCAAATCCGCCGGCCGGCATCGGCCCAAAAAGCATCGCGCAACTTGCGCTTGAAAATCTTGCCATTGTCGTCCCGCGGCAAGCTGTCCTTGATCAGGATCTTACGGGGGATCATGTAGCTGGCAATCCGGGACCGGAGGTAGTCCTGCAATTGACCGGTATCGATGGTCGTGTCCGGTTCCGGCTGAATGGCAACAGCGATGGCTTCGCCAAGCTCGGGATCGGGAATTCCAAAAACCGCACAATCATGCACCTGGTCATGGCCGAACATGGCGGCCTCGATCTCCGCCGGATAGATGTTGACCCCACCGGAGATGATCATGTCGCGCTTGCGGTCGGAGATGAACAGATAGCCGTCGTCGTCGAGGTAGCCAATGTCGCCAACGGTGAAGAGCCCGTCCCGCTCCACAGCTGCCCGGTCCTCCGGCCGGCCCTCGTAGACAAAATCCGGAAAGGAGTGCAGACGGCAATAGATTTCGCCAGGCACATTCGCCGGGCACTCCGACCCATCTTCGTCAAAGATCTTGATGGTCGCGTCCTCAACGGCGCGGCCCACCGTGCCCGGCTTCTGAAGCGCCTCTTCGCTGGAACACAGCGTCACGGCACCGGTTTCGGTGCCGCCGTAATATTCATAGATCACGGGTCCCCACCAGTCGATCATCGCGCGTTTGATATCCGGGGGGAACGGTGCGCCGGCGGCAACGATGTGCCGCAGGGAGGATGTGTCATAGTGCCGGCGCACCGCAGCTGGGAGTTTCAAGAGCCGGATAAACATGGTCGGCACCATGAAGGCCGTGGTGATCCTGTGCTCCTCAATGATCTGAAGGATCTTTTCCGGATCGAATCGCGGAACAAGGACCAGATCGCCGCCCACATCAACGGTCAGCATGGCAAACCGGTTCGGGGCCGAGTGATACATCGGAGCCACCATCAGGGTCCGGCAATGTTCGGAAAAAATCCTGTTGTACCCGGTGCTGACCAAGGTGGGGTTTGTCAGCCTGCGCACGCCCTTGGGGTGTCCGGTAGTCCCGGAGGTGTAGATCATCGCAGCCTGACCATGGGCGTCCGGTCCGTCCCAGACAGATTGGTCTGCGAGCCAGTCCTCCCAGACCGGGAACCCCTCCGGCACAGCACAAGCATCTGCTGAGAGGCCATAGCTTTCAGCGATGTCGGCCGGGGTCGGCACAATGACAATCTGAAGCTGGTCAATGACATCAACCGGAAGGTCCGGGCCGATCTGGTTCCAGAGATCCGCGTGAATAACAAAAACCTTGGCCTTACAGTCCTTCAGAATATAGGCGGCTTCCTCAGCCGTGAAACGCCAGTTGACCGGAACGGCTGCTGCTTTCACAAGGGCGGCCGCAAGATCCATCGCCACCAGCGGAAAATCATTCCGCATCATGGTGGCGACTGTCCCGCCTTCCGTGACGCCGGCTTTCAGGAAACCACTCGCCGCTCTTCGGGCAAGGGTAGTTACGTCGGATTGAGCCATGGACCGCGGCCCGCAAAACAGTGTCTTTGGCATAAGGTCGGTACTCTTCCCGTTTATTGGCCCAGAAAATTGGGCTTGCGACTTTCACCGAAGGCACGGACGCCTTCTTCGAAATCCTGGGTGTTGAAGGCCTTGCTTTGACAGGCTGCTTCCAGGCGCAAGGACTCGTCGAGGGTCGCCGATTGCGCGGCTGCGATCTCGCGTTTGATCAGGCCAAGGGCAACCGTCGGACCGGAAGCCAGGCGCTGCGCAAGGGTGGTTGCCGTCTCCAAAAGACTGTCATCCTCCGCAACCTCATGGACCAGGCCCCAGTCTTTTGCCGTTTCCGCGTCCATCGATCCGCCAAGCATCGCTAGCGCCGTGGTGCGCGACGCACCAATCCGGTGGGTCAGGAGCGAGGAGGACCCGCCATCCAGAACCGCGCCGATCCGGGCAAAAGACAGGTGAAACTTCGCGGATTGGGCTGCAATGACGATGTCGGACGCCAGGACAATGGAAAACCCGGCACCGGCAGCTGGACCATTGACGGCGGCAATGACCGGAACCGGCAGGTCGCGCAAGGCCTGAACCACCCGATTGATGCCGCCGAGGATCTGCGTCTCGATATGCTGACGGCGCGCCAAAATCGTTTCAAGATCGAGATCGGCACCGCTGCAAAAGCCGCGGCCGGACCCCGTGATAAAGACAGCGCGCACACTCGGAGCATGCAACTCCGATAGAAGCTCCGACAAGATGCCCTCGCGCATGTCCGTTGACAGGGCGTTCAACCGGTCCGGACGGTTGAGGGTCAGGCTCAGCACACGGCTTTCCCGCTTTACAAGTAAATCGCTCATTGCTCCTCCCCAGGATGCTTTTGCAGTCGGCTCCTCCTGCCGAACTGCTGTGACAAGGCCCGGCTAGGTATCAGTCACCGGGCCCTGCCATCTCGATGGCGGCGCTTACGCCCCCATCTTTCCGACGATTGCCAAAGAGCAGACGTTCTGGTGCGGGAAACCGCCCAGATTGTGTGTCATGCCGAAAACGGGCTCTTCCTTGCGCTGGCGTTCGCCGGCACGGCCCTGGAGCTGCAGATACAATTCGTAGATCATGCGCAAGCCCGAGGCTCCGATCGGGTGGCCGAAACACTTCAGGCCGCCGTCGATCTGGCATGGAACCTTGCCATCGGCGTCATAGAAACCATCCATGATGTCTTTCACGGCGCCGCCCTCAGGGGAAATGAACAGATCTTCCATTGTCACGAGCTCGGTGATCGAAAAACAGTCATGCACTTCAAACAGGCTGATCTGCTCGCGCGGATTGGTGATCCCGGCTTCCTTGTAAGCCCGTTCGGCGCATTTTCGGGTGGTTACGAAATGACTGCCGTCCCAGGAGTTATGCTGCGCTTCCAGTCCGTTCGAAGCCGCAAGTTGCAAGGCCTTCACGGTAATGAGGTCATGTTTGCCAAGGGACTTGGCGATTTCCGGTGTGGTCACGATGGCACAGGCCGAGCCGTCAGACACCCCGCAGCAATCGAACAGACCCAGCGGCTCTGCAATCATCGGGGCATTGAGCACCTTGTCTTCATCAATTCGGTTGCGCAGGTGGGCCTTGGGATTGCGCGCGCCATTGTCGTGGCTTTTGACAGAGATATGCGCCATCGCGCGCTTCAGATCACCAGCGTCAATGCCGTGTTTGGCGCGATAGGCAGATGCGAGCTGAGCGAAGGATCCCGGCGCGGACACGTTCGCCCAGAAAAGATCATTCACCGAGCCGCGGTTGCGCTGAGGCAAACCGCCGTAACCAGTATCCTTGAGCTTCTCGACACCGAGAGCCAGCGCGATGTCGGCCGCCCCGGCTGCGACAGCATAAACGGCACCCCGGAAAGCCTCCGAGCCGGAGGCACAGTAGTTTTCAACGCGCGTGACCGGAATATTCGGCAAACGCAGCGCCATCGACAGGGGAACGGCGGACTTGCCGACATGCTGCTCCTCAATGGCCGTCCCGAGCCAGGCGGCATCGATCTGGTTTTTCTCAATGCCTGCGTCGCCGAGGGCCTCGGTGAACGCTTCGATCATCAGATCTTCGGCATTGTCGCTCCAGCGCTCGCCAAACTGCGAACAGCCCATGCCGAGAATGGCGACCTTATCTCTAATTCCAGATGCCATATTCGTTCCTCCTTATTCGGCCGCTTCGGCGGGCGCGCTGTCCTGATCATCATTGTCTGGCGTTGCCTTCCAGAAGTACCGGCGGAAACCACGGTTCCTGTCGTAGTCCTTCACCCGGAACATCAACTTCATGGGCATGCCGACAGCCAATTCCTGGTCCGGATCAATGTCTGTGAAGTCAGCCATCAACCGGCCGCCGTCTTCAAATTGGATCATGCCGTAATAGGCGGGCGGGTCCGGCGAGAAGGTCAACCGGTCGGCCGTGAAGGAATTCAGCCGGGCCTTTTTGTCTGCAAATTCGTGGTCTTCCTGGGTGCCGATGGCACCGCAATTTGGATTGACGCAAACATTGCTTTTGGGGAACTGCAGTGTGCCGCATTCACTGCAGCACCCTCCGATCATGCGCTGAGCCATGTCCCGGTTTCGATAGTGGGTGGACAGGCCGGTCTGTTTATCGACCTCCGCCCTTATGCCCTCTTCCATCGTGACTAGGCCGTTGACGGTGAGAAAGCGGGCGTAGTTGGTGTCTGCCCGGCGTCGGGCCAGATGGCCGGAAACAGCGGTTCTCGGTGCAAGCTTTTCGATGGCGTCCGTCACTTCGAAGATCAAAGCATCGCACCCCTGGCCAAAGCCGGTCACTAGGATTTTGTCGCCCGGTCTTGCGGTTTCCAAAGCGTGCACCAGCATAATGACAGGATGGGCGGCCCCCGCTTCCCCGCAAGTCGCTTGGAGATTGTCGGCAACGGCCTCGTCCGCAAGGCCCGCCTTCTTGGCGAGCATGCTTGCGACCCGCTTCATGGCGACCGGAAAACAGAACGTCGTGACATCGCTTGCCGCAATGCCTGTTTTATCAAGCACGGCCTTGATCGCGTCAGGCACGATTTTCAAATAGCCTTCATCCCGCAGCCAGCGCTCCTCCCAGGCATAGTCATACGCGTGACCGGATCCCCGGAAATGATCGACAAAGTCGGCAGATACGGTGTGCGCCCCAATGAATTTCGCAATCACTTCGCCAGTGCCCACCAGAACCGCCGCGGCACCATCGCCATAGGTCATTTCCTGCGGGCTCGCGGCCTTGGTCTTACGTTGTTCGGAGGCGATAAAAAGAATTGGTCCTTCGGCACCGGAGGCCGCTTGCAAGGCGACCGACAATCCGGAACTGCCCGCGCGCTGAGAGGCTGCCAGATCGAGCGTCATCAGTTGGCTTTTGAGGTTCAGCGCGTCGGCAACCACCCCGGCATTCTGTCGGTCATCGAACGGAAAGCTGGTCGACGCCATAAAGACTGCAGAAATCTCGGAACGATCGAGCCCGGTCAGGCAGTCCCTGGACGCTTCGACCGCCATGGTGATGGCGTCTTCATCCCAATTGGCGATGGTACGCTCGCCCTTTGCCAATCCCTTCAAGCCCGGATTGTACCAGCCGTGCATCTTGCTGATCTCAGCACGTTGCAACCGGCTTTGCGGCAAGTAGCCGCCAAAGGCCAGAATTCCCAAGTCCATGATGCTCCTCCTCGTGCGCCTTTCAGCGCTTATGTTTTCGGCTTCCGGTCAAACAGCTTGAACGCGCCCGATGCGGTAGCGATCAGAGTGCCGTCCGGCAGCACAATTTCCCCTTCGGCAAAAAACACGGACCGCCCCCCGCCAATCCGGCGGCCATGCGCCCGCAGCAACCCTTTGCGCATTGGCGCGATGAAATTCGTGTTTAATGTCAATGTCATGCAATAAGAACGCGGCTCCGGGGGCGGGCGATAACAGCCGGCCATGCCGCATGCAAAATCGAGCGCACTCACCAAAACACCGCCATGGGTCACGCCCATGACATTGGTATGGTAGCTGTCGATCTCGACCTCGACACACGCATGATTGCGCTGCCATTCGGTCAGCTCAAACCCGACATGCTTGTTGAACTCCCCTATTGGCCCCGATGTCTCGGCAAGGGTCATGATTTCTCCCGCTCTTACAGCTCCGGCCTTCGAAACGATTCAGGATAGCCGCCGCCCGAAGCATCGCCTTCCAGCCGGATATTATATGTCTTGATTATTATTCGCAAGCGTATTATTAATCTGCGATACAAATTTGGCGGCATATCTACTTACGCGCCGCAATTGCCCGATTTTGAGGCCGAAATACTGAGGGATGGGAATGTCTGACAAAGCTTTGCTGGATGGAAAAGTTGCAATTGTCACCGGCGCGGGCCGCGGTGTTGGCCGCGAGATTGCTCTTTTGATGGCTCAGAAGGGTGCCTGCGTTGTCGTCAATGACCTTGGCGGAACTGGCGGTGGTGAGGGCGAGGATGCGCTCCCGGCAACCGAGGTCGTCAACGAAATCACCGCCGCAGGCGGCAAGGCCGTTGCAAACTTCGACAGCGTCACGGATTCAGCTGCAGCCCAAGGCATGGTTGATCAGGCAATCGAAAACTTCGGCAAGCTCGACATCGTGGTCAACAATGCCGGCATTGTCCGGGACGCGATCTTTCACAAGATGACGGAAGACGAGTGGGATCAGGTGATCGCCGTCCACTTGAAAGGTGCCTACAATGTCAGCCGCGCCGCCGCGACCGTGTTCCGGGAGCAGCAATCCGGCCGCATGGTTCACATGACATCCACGTCCGGATTGATCGGTAACTTCGGTCAGGCCAACTATGCCGCCGCAAAACTCGGTATGGTCGGCCTGTCACGCTCCATCGCCCTAGATATGGCGCGCTACAATGTGACATCCAACGCGATCGGGCCTTTCGCCTGGAGCCGCCTGATCGGCACCATCCCGATCAAGTCCGAAGAAGAGCGTATCCGGGTTGAGCGCCTGAAGAGCATGACACCGGCAAAGGTCGCGCCGCTGGTTGCAGCCCTTGCCTCAGATGCCGCCCAGAACGTTAGCGGCCAGGTCTTTGTTTCCCGGGGTAGCGAGGTCATGCTGCTCAGCCAACCGCGGCCCATCCGGTCTATGGCGCGTCCTGACGGCTGGACGCCGGAAACCATTCTCGAACACGCATTCCCGGCTTTTTCCAGCACACTTGTGCCCCTTGAGCGTTCGGCTGACGTGTTCTGCTGGGATCCGGTCTGATGGCCATCGACTATGACAAGCTGATGGCCTGGCCCTTCGAGGAGGTTGAACAAACATACTCAATCAAGGACAGCATCATCTATGCCCTTGGCGTCGGATATGGCGATGACCCGATCGACGAGGGGCAACTGCCCTTCGTTTTCGAGGAAGCCGATTTCAAGGCTGTGCCGACCATGGCCGTTGTGTTGGCCGGGCCAAGTTTCTGGCTGCGCAAGCCTGAAACGGGCATTGACTGGCGCAGGATCCTGCACGGCGAACAAGGCATCCGCTGGCACAAACCTCTGCCGAAATCGGCGACTGTCACAGCACGCACACGCATCACACGCATTCTCGACAAGGGGGCGGACAAGGGCGCGCTGATCTATTCCGAACGTAATCTCGTCGACAAAACCACCGGCGACAAGCTCGCCACCTTGTCGTCAACCACTTTTGCGCGCGGGGATGGCGGTTTTGGCGGGGCATCGGGCCCGCAGCCGCAACCGCACGAAGTGCCCGAGCGCGATCCTTGCGCTGTGTGTGACCTCCCCACAAGGCCGCATGCAGCGCTGCTTTACCGCTTGTCCGGCGACCCCAACCCCCTGCATGCCGACCCGAAGGTGGCCGCGGCAGCGGGGTTCAAAGCGCCGATCCTCCATGGCCTTTGCACTTTGGGGATCGCCGGACATGCGGTTTTGCGCAGCTTCTGCGAATATGACGCGACCCGGTTGAAATCCCTGAAATTGCGGTTCTCAAGTCCGGTCTATCCAGGCGAAACCATCCGGACCGAGATGTGGCGGGATGGCGGCGTTGTCTCTTTCCGGTCCAAGGTCCTGGAGCGCGATACGGTGGTGTTGAACAATGGATGCGTCGAGCTGGGATAACAAAGAGGGAGGACGCGAAATGGATGCAACGCTCGCGGCCTGCAAATCGATCTTTCAGGACATTGCCCGGTTTCGTGGCCTTCTGTTCGATCGCCTCATCGCTCCCTACGGACTGACCATGTCCCAGGCCCGGGTGCTTTTGCACCTGCTTGCCGAAGACAAGCTGACCCAGTCGGACATTGCGCGCCGCATGGATGTCGGAACAGTAACGGTCGGTGGTCTTGTTGACCGATTGGAAGCCCGCGGCCTTGTTGAGCGCCGGGCGGACCCGATCGACCGGCGCGCGAAGCGGGTATGTCTCACGGACGAGGCCCGGCCTTTGGAAAAAATCATGGATGAATGCAGCGCCGAAGTAGATGGCGCGTCCTTCAAGGGCTTGCCGGAAACCAGCATTCACGTTTTGCTGTCCAACCTGCAAGCGGTGCGGCAGAACCTGCTTGAAACACTGAACAAAGAAGCCGGCTGAGCGCGGCGATAACAAAGTCTGGGAGGACTTGGGATGGGGCCACTTCACGGTGTGAAGATCGTTGAATTTGCCGGTATTGGGCCGGGCCCTTACGGCTGCATGATGCTCGCCGATATGGGGGCCGAGATCCTGCGGATTGACCGGGAACCAACCGGGGCGCCAGACATTGAAGGCATTGACGAACAAAGAAAAAACAGTGTTGCCCGTGGCCGCAAATCCATCACGCTTGATCTGAAGGATCCTGCAGCCGTTGAAACCGCGCTCAAGCTGATCGAAAAGGCAGATGCTGTTGTCGAAGGCTTTCGCCCCGGCGTTATGGAACGGCTCGGTCTTGGCCCGGACGTATGTCTTGCCCGCAACCCGGCGCTTGTTTACGCCCGCATGACCGGCTGGGGCCAAACCGGCCCCTTGGCACATGCGGCCGGTCACGACATGAATTACATCTCGCTGTCCGGGGCCCTTTGGTCCTTTGGAGAGGAGGGGCGCGATCCGGTGCCACCGCTCAATCTCCTCGGAGATTATGGCGGCGGCGGCATGTTCCTCGCTTTTGGCATTGTGTGCGCCTTGCTGAGGGCCAGAACAACCGGTGAAGGCGATGTGATTGATGCCGCCATTTCAGACGGAACTGCGGCCCTGATGGCACCGGTTTACATGTGGCTCGCCAACAATCGCTGGCAAAACCGCCGGGCCAGCAACCGATTGGACGGCACGGCGCCCTATTACGGCGTTTACAAGTGTTCCGATGGCAAATGGGTATCGATCGCACCGATCGAGGAAAAGTTCTGGCAGCTGTTCCTGCATTTGCTGAAGCTTGACGAAGCGGACATTGGCGACCGCCATGACACTCGCCAATGGCCGGACATCCGGCACCGGTTTGAAAGCATCATTGGCGCACATCCACGCGATTATTGGTGTCGGCTGTTTGAAGGAACCGACATCTGTTTCGCGCCCATTCTGGACCTGGAAGAAGCGCCCGCTCATGCACACAATGCGGCGCGGGAGACCTTCGTGGAACGTGATGGCATCGTTCAAACGGCCCCTGCCCCGCGTTTTCAGAATGCCAAAGCCACCTTGCCGTCCCGGCCGCCGCTCATCGGCGAACATAACGGGTCGGTGCTGCAGGACTGGGGAGTGGCTGACGAAGAGGCGCCGGTTTTGAAGAACCGCAACGCAATCTAGCACAACACGCTGAACCGAAGCTCACGGCCAGACTGGAGTTGCGCTTGCGCAATTATATAATATACGTATAATTCGTATACTTATAATAATAGACCAAATGTATTGAGTTGTGAGGGAGCGAAACGCGGCGAACACACGCAGGCCGCATGGATCGGCACCTGTTTGGCCCGGTCCGAACACGGGAGGAGATAAAGATGATTTCCATGAAATCGGCCTTTTTGGGTCTGGGCTTGACCATCGCCATGGCAGGCGTGGCATCCGCTGAAACCATGCTGCGCTATTCCGAAGCCGGCCCAAACCGGGGCGCCAGAGCCAAGGCCCTGCAGTATTTCCTCGATGAAGCGAGCCGTATGACGGAAGGCCAGCTGACCTTCGACGTGCATTGGGGCGGCGCGCTCCTGAAATGGTCAGCCGTGCTGAACGGAGTTGCCGCTGGCGCGGCCGACATGGGAACCGTCATTGCCCCTTATTCGCCCAAGCAGCTTCAAGGCCTTGCAATCGGCGACCTGCCCATATCCTCATCCGACACCTGGGTCGGCCTGCGGGCGATGCACGAGCTGATGACCACGAACGAACAGCTCCAGGACTTTCTTGCGAAAGAAAACGTTGTCTTCCTCAGTAACTTCACCTCTACCGGCACCCAGTTTGAGTGCACCGGCGATCATAAGATCGAAACGGCAGACGACTTCAAGGGCCTGACAGTGCGGGCGACCGGGACGGTCGGCAAGGCGCTCAATGAGCTTGGTGCCAACGTCGTCAACATGACCTTTGACAAGGTGTATCAGGCACTGGATTCCGGTCTGGTCGACTGTGCTGCTGGCTACTACTACACCAACCGTGCATTCCGGCATTATGAGATCGTGGATCACATCACCGAGGCCAACTGGGGCCAGGTCGGCGGCTTTGCCCTGGTTATGAACAAGGATGTCTGGGAAGACCTGCCTGCGGAGTATCAGAACGCGATCATGACTGCCGGGTCCCAGATGATCGACGAGTTCGCCCGTATTCAGATCGAGACCATCAACGACGTGAAAGCCGGGCTTGCGAGCGGCGAAATCGGCCGTCAGGTGCCCGTTGTAGCGCTGGACGACACTGAGCGCGCAAAGTTGCTCGCCATGACGGACAAATATGTCCAGGAATGGATTTCCGATATGACGGAGCGGGGGTATGACGGCCAGGCGATCTGGGATCAGTATGCGGTTCTCGTCGCCAAGTATGCGGATGAGCTGAACACCAAAGGTTATCCATGGGCACGGTGATGCCTGGGAAACCGGTCCTGCCTGGCAACGGGCGGGGCCGGTTCTCCTCCCCCTTGAGACTTCTGGCGGGGCTGGAAACAGCATTCATAGCAATTGCTGCTGTCGCCATTTTGGGCATGTGCGTTTACATCACGCTCGGCATTGTCCTGCGCACCTTTGTCGGAATGCAGATCCCGGATGAAGTCGTGATTGTCGGAGACCTGATGATCGGCGCCTTGATCCTGCCACTGGCCTATGTGGCGGCTGATCGCGGTTTTATTGCCGTTGAAGTGATAACAGACCTGCTGCCGAAATCTGCCCAAGTCTGGCTCAATGTGCTTGCGGCCATAATCGGACTGTGCGCGGTGATCCCGATCACTTATGCCGGATATCTTGCCATGATCCACGCAATAGAAAGCGGCAACTATTTCTTCGGCATTCTGGAAGTGCCTGAATGGCCCGGGCGGGTCGCCTTCTTTGCAGGCTACGCCCTGTTCTTCATCCGTCTGACCGTGTTGTTCCTTCAAGACGTCTGGACCGCCATAGGATCCGGCGGCGGGGGGAATTCCAACAAGACACATGATCCAAGCTGGGAGGAGGCTGCCTGATTTCAGGCAGGCGGCCACCTCGTTCATAAATCACCCCGAACGAGAGACACTCTAGTGGACCCCTCAACAATTGGTATCTTCGGCTTTGTGGCAGCGCTCACACTGCTTATCCTGCGCGTTCCAATTGGATTTACGCTGGTCAGCGTTTCCTCCATCTGCGCTTTGGTCACATATGCTTGGCGCCCGGGCGCTGAATTCAATCTCGACCGCGGCCTGCGTCCGGCGATGGCGCTCATTGAATCAAACGCCTTTGAGTTCATTCACTCGTATTCCCTGTCGATGGTGCCGCTGTTCATTGCAGCCGGTCACATCGCCTATCACACGCGCATTACAACGGATATTTACGACGCGGTCCGGGTCTGGATGTCCCGCCTCCCGGGCGGCTTGGCCGTTGCGTCGCTGATCGGCTGCGGCGGTTTCTCGGCGATCACAGGATCCAGCGTCGCCTGTGCCTCGTCCATGGGCCGGATTTGCGTTCCGGAGATGTTGCGCTACGGCTATGACAAGCAACTGGCAAGCGCCAGTGTCGCCGCGGGCGGGACACTCGGCGCCCTCATCCCGCCAAGCGTACTGTTCATCCTATACGGCACCTTCACCGAGACATCGATCAGCCGGCTGTTCATGGCCGGTGTAGTACCTGGCCTCTTGAGCCTTGCCGGGTTCATCATCACCGTGCTGGTCTGGGTCAAACTCCGGCCGGAAGCGGCCCCCGTCCCCGAAGGCGAAATTTCTGGAGACGACCGGTTTACGGCCGCGATCAAAGCCTGGCCGGCCGCCACGCTCATGATCATCATCATTGGCGGGATCTATGGCGGCATCTTCACCGCGACGGAAGCAGCTGCCGTCAGTCTGTCATTCGTGTTGATCTACGGAACAATTTCAGGCCGGTTGCGGTGGCCGGATTTCGTCCTGTCGATGCGCGAAACCGCCTATCAGACCGGATCTCTGTTCTTCATTGCGGTCGGCGCCAAGATCTTCGTCTCCTTCGTCTCCCTGACCGGGGTGACAGGCGGGCTGGTCGACATCGTGTCGTCTTCCGGCCTGGAAACCTGGATGATCCTGTTGTGCATCGTCGCGATTTACCTGGTGATGGGTATGTTCCTGGATCCGATCGGCACCATGCTTTTGACCCTGCCCTTTACGGTCCCGCTGATCGAAGGCATGGGGTTTGATCTCATCTGGTTCGGTGTCATCGTCGTCAAACTGCTGGAAATCGGTCTCATCACACCGCCGGTCGGCCTCAATGTCTTCGTCATCAATTCGGTGGTTGGACGGGAGATACAGGTCCACACGATCTTCTTCGGGATCATGAAGTTCCTGGTGCTCGACATTGTTGTCCTGCTGGCTCTTCTGGCCTTCCCGATCCTGTCACTGGGCCTGCCAAGTCTGATGTTTTGATCAAAAAAAGGCGCTGCCCCGGCCTAGCGCCGGGGCCAGGTTGCATTTGGTCCCGGCTCAAGGCCGGGACGGCGGACGATTTAACTCTAAAGGCTCTAGAATAGAGACTTCTCAAAATAGACGCGGTTGAATCCGTCTTCCGTTCGGCGGCCGGTTTCGGTATAGCCAAGTCTTGGATAGATGCTGAGATTGGCGGTCATCTTTTCATTTGTGTAAAGGCGGATGGCGGGAAGACCGAGCGAACAGGCTTCAGCCTCGCAGTGGGATATCAGAGCCCTGCCGATGCCTCGACCGGCTGCGGCCGAGACAACAGCGACATTTTCCAGGAACATGTGATCCGCATTTTGGAAATAGACGATGAAGCCCAGGAAACTGCCGGTCTCATCTTCTGCAACATGCACCTGCCCAGCGCCGATCTGCGTCTCAAAATCAGCAACCATGGGCGCCGGCTTCCTGCCGATTGCCGCGATATAAGGCGCGTAAGCCTCTTCCGCACAAGCACGGACAGCCGATACATCGTATGGCACGGCGGGCCGGATCTTCATCGCAGAGCACTCCGGATCAACTGGTTGCTGCCCCATTCATTCCGGCAGAATGAGTATTTAGCAAGAAAAGACCCGGACGCTCTTCAAACGTCCGGGCAAGAAACACTCCGATTATGTGCGCAGGGAGTGTCGAGGGGACCGTATTGCGCGCTGCCTGCTATTTGGTCCGCTGGTTGAACCGGCGGCCGACAAGGGCGCTTGCAATGTTGGTTTTCTGGATGTCGATGGACCCGCCGGCGATGCCCCAGCCCCAGCTGTCCCGCATCTTTTGTTCCATCGGATATTCGCGTGAATACCCATAACCGCCCATCAGCTGCATGGCCTTGCCGGTGACTTCGCGGGTCATCTCATTGGCAAAACACTTGGCAATCGAGCTTTCCCCAACGGAGGGAAGACCGCTTTCAGCATTCACGACAGCCCGGTAGAGCAGCAGGCGCGCTGCATCCAGTTTCATTTTCATGTCGGCAATTTGAAGCTGAACCGCCTGGAAGTCGATGATCTGTTTGCCGAACTGCTCCCGCTCTTGAACATAATTCAGGACGTAGTCGAAGGCCGACTGCGCACAGGCAAGGCTCATGGTGGTGTTGCCACAGCGTTCAAGATCGAAGGCTTCCATGAGCTTCCGGAATCCACCGGCTGGAACAATGATGTTTTCGGCAGGAACGCTGACATCGTCGAAATACATGTCTGCGCTGTGCACACCGCGAAAGCCCATATGGTACTCCCGTTTACCGAAGGTAAAGCCATCGGCCCCTTTTTCGACCAGAACAGCCCCGATTCCCTTCGCTCCGGGATCGTCGGACATACGGCAATAAACAGCATAGGCATCCGAATGGCCGGCACCGGAACACCAGCGCTTTTGACCGTTGATGATCACCCTATCGCCCTCGACCCGCGCCTTGGTGGTGAGATCGGTCAGCGCTGATCCCGCGCCCGGCTCGGACATGGAAACCGCGACGATCATGTCGCCGGAACAGACTTTCGGCAGGATTTTCTGGCGCATGGCTTCCGGGGCAAAATTGGCGATCGCAAGTGCCGGGCCGAAGCAGGATTCAAAGATCGGAAAGGCAACACCAATGGAGACCTTGGCAACTTCTTCCAGCACCAGAACCGCTTCGAAATGGCTCATGCCACCGCCGCCGTAGGCTTCCGGCAGGTTCACCCCTAAAAGTCCGAGCTCGGCGAACCGGCGCATGACATCCGGTCCGGGCGACTCATCCGTTTCTTCAACCTCACGGGCTATGTCCGGCAATTCCGTCTGGGCAAACCGGCGCACGGTTTCCTGGAGAGCGGTCTGTTCTTCTGAAAGAGTAAAATCCATTTCCGGTACTTTCACTATTCCGCTGAAACAGCGGCTGTTTCAATTGGATATATATTTGCGGCTCAGCTGGCTGCCTTTTCGCGGACGTCCCGCGCGGCTTCCCAATAGGGATCTCGGAGTTTGCGCTTGAAGATCTTGCCGGTGTCATCGCGCGGTAGAAGTGATTTGAATTCGATACGGCGCGGCACCTTGAACCCAGCCAATCGGTTCTTCAGGTGGGCGATGATTTCATCTGCCGTGAGATCACTGGACGGCTCGGGCTGCACAACGGCCATCAGCGCTTCGCCGTATTCCGCATCCGGCACACCAAAGACAGCGCAATCGGCGACGCCCGGGATGGCATGAAGTTCTGCTTCAATCTCTGCCGGATAGATGTTGACCCCACCCGAAATCACCATGTCCTTTGACCGGTCGCACAGGAACAAGTATCCGTCTTCATCCAGATACCCGACATCGCCGGTGGCAATGAGGCCACCGACATCGAGATCCCCCCGCGCTTTCGGATTGTTGGCATAGGTGAATTCAGGAGCCGTATCGAGGCGGGAGACAATCTCGCCAGGTGTTCCGGCCGGCACGTCCTGACGGTCACCGTCCATGATCCGCAATGTCACGCCATCCAGCGCACGGCCGACCGTGCCGGGCTTGCGGAGGCTTTCTTCCGGGGTGCAAAAGGTCACATAGTTTTGTTCGGTGCCTGCGTAGAACTCATGGACCACCGGTCCAAACCAGGCCTGCATCGTCGTTTTGACCTCTGCCGGACAATGCGCGGCAGCCGTTACGACATACTGAAGCGACGACACATCATAGCGATCCCGGGTTTCAGGGCGCAGTTTCAAGAGACGTGAAAACATGGTCGGGACCATGAAGGCCGTTGTGATCCGCTCCCGCTCAACTGTCGCAAGGAAATCCCGCGCATCAAAGCGCGGCATCAGGAACACCTTGTCGGCCACAGCATAGGTGCGCATCCCGAAGGAATTCGGCGCCCCATGATAGAGCGGGCCGCAGATGAGCGCCCTGATGCCGGGTTTGATCCCGTAAATCCGGTCGCGGACCGCAAGAAACTCTTTCGCCAGGCCCGGCTCCTGCGGCAGCTTGATTACGCCCTTGGGTTTTCCGGTGGTGCCGGAGGTGTAGGTCATCGTGTCGGTAAAGTCCCGGCACGGATGCGTCAGCGGCGGGTGTGTTTTAATGAAGCGATCCCAGGGCACCGTTTCAACGGTTTTAACACCATTCATGGACGGGAGCCGGTAGGCCACGCGCAGTTCCGGCGGGGTGGCCACCTCAAGGACAAGCATATTCTTTGGAATGACACCGCCCAAGCCCTGCAGGAGATCCGAATGCGCGATCAGCGCTTTTGCGCCGGAATCCCGCAGAACATAATCAATTTCCGGTGGAGCCAAATGCCAGTTGACCGCCACCGGGCTTGCACCGAGCAATGTGGCCGCCCGCGCAGCTTCAAAAAAGGCAAAATCATTGCGCAACAACAGCGCAATGCTGTCGCCGCGATTGATGCCATAGTCCCGCAGACCGGAGGCCGCGCGATGAGCGCGCCCTTCGCAGTCCGACCGCCGGGTCGAGCGTTCACCGCTGTACAAAACCGTGTCAGACATGGCGGGCCTCTTCAGCATTGTCGTTGGTCCCACTCATTCCTGGCACCTTGGCATCCACAAGCGCACGGGCTGCGCCAAGAACCGCCTCAGTGTGTTCGCCAACATCTGGAACATGGGAGCCGACAGGCAGAGGAGCTCCGGAAAACTGAAATGGCAGATTGGCGACTTTAAAAGCCTCCGCACCGGTTCCGACCGTGCTCATCAGGTCCCGCACCGTGGCCTGTTCGTCGCAGATTGCTTCGGCGACTGTCTGATAGCGGGCACAAGGTATCCCAGCGCCCATCAAGGTCGCTTCAACTTCAGCGGCCGGCTTTGCCCGCGTCCACTCTTCGACGAGCGACATGAGGATCGGCCAGTTCTTTTCGCGTTCCAGCTGGGTGTTGAAGCGAGTGTCGTCTTTCAACTCCGGGTGACCCAAGAGATCGGCAAGCCGTTCAAAGATCCGGCCGGTGATCGGCACCGCAATCACATGCCCATCGGACGCCCTCACCGGTGTCGCCAGCCAGCGGTCAAAGGAACTTGGCGTCTGAACTTCCTGCATTTCCAGGACGAGCAGATTGATCATGCTGTCCATCAAGGCAACATCGATATACTGCCCAGCCCCGTGGCGGAGCTGCCCAATCAGGGCGGTCTGGATCGCGCTGAAAGCGAACAGGCCGCCAATCAAATCGGCATACCAGATCCCGGTGCGGAAGGGCTTGTCGACATCCTCGGCATAGGACATCGCCGCAAGGTCATGACCGGAGAGCGCGTGCAGGATGGGTGCATAAGCGGGATGGCGCGAACGCGGCCCGTTCTGACCGAAACCGGAAATGGAGCAATAGACGAGATCCTTGCGGCCTGCGGACAAAGTTGGGAAATCCAGTCCCAAGTCCTGCACGACACCAGGGCGGAAATTCTCCACCACCACATCACAAGACGCGGCAAGATTGCGGATTGCCTCCAAATCGCAGTCCGAGCGGAAATCGATCTCAAGGCTTTTTTTTCCGGCGTTGAAATGGCCGAAATAGGTGCTCTTTCCGCCCCGCAGCGGCTCTTTGACCCGCATGTGCTCTCCGCCCATCGGCTCAATCTTGAAGACCTCTGCACCGCAATCGGCAAGGAGCCGGGTGCAATAGGGGCCGGATATGATCCGGGTCAAATCAAGGACCCGGATCCCGTCCAGCGGTTTTTTGGTGTTCAGTGCCATGAAATGTTTTTCCTGCACGCGGTTACTGCGTCAGCACGTCGGTGGCCGTGTCGAGCGATACCGGCGTCCCCGACAGAAGCAGGTCGGTCGCCGCCTTTTCAAAGCCGGTTTCGCCCACTTTCAGCGGGTCTTGCGCCCGCAGCCGGTGGTCGATCACCATCCGGGCAAGCAGCAGCCGCCGGGCATCATGGCCAGCTGCGCCCAGCGCCGAGCCTTCGGTTGCGAGCAACGTGGCGGTCGCAGAATTGTAGACCGCACTGGAGGCCTTGCGGGCCAGTGTCTGGTTGCCGCTCATGGCAACGTCTTCGGCAAAATCGATGGCCTGCTGGACGGTGCTGCGCAGTTCGCCCTTGAACTGGCCCGGCATGTTGGAACTGGTGTCGATCTGATCCATCAGCTCGTCTTTTAGATCCTTGTGCGCACCGACCTTGGCAATCGCACGTGTCGTGATGTCCAGCGAGTTGATGTTGGAGGTGCCCTCCCACAAGACACCCAAATGCGCATCGCGCACCAAACGGGCGTTGACGAAATCTTCGATGTAACCGTTGCCGCCGCGCACTTCCATCGCACCCGTTGCAACACGAACGTTGTCGCGGGCGGTCCGGTATTTGTGCGCCGGGGTCAGGATCCGGGTGATCATTTGCGCCCGCTCATCACCTGCCTCCGCCAGACTGATCTGATTGCCGAGATAGAGTGTAATCGACAACGCCTGTTCGGTCGGCAGCATCAGTTTCATCAACTGGCGGCGCAGGAGCGGCTTGTCGATGATCTTTTCCTGAAACGCATGCCTGTTTTGGGCTGTGACCAGCGCCTCGTTGAGGCAGCGGCGCATCATGGCGGCGGCCCGGCACCCATGGGACAGGCGCGACAGGGACACCTGATCCATCATCATTTTCAGGCCCTTGTTTTCGTGCGGGCCCACCTCACCGAGCGGATAGGCTACGGCGCCATCAAAGACGATCTCGCCGGACGCCATGGAGCGGCTGCCAAGTTTGTTCTTCAACCGCACAATCCGGTAGGAATTCCGGCTGCCGTCGTCCAGGCGGCGCGGCAGGGCGAAGAGCCCCAGTCCCTTGTTGCCGGCCGGAGCGCCTTGCGGGCGGGCAAGCAGAAGGGCGACATCGCCATCCGTGCAGGAGCAGAACCACTTTTCGCCGTAGAGCTTCCAGTTGCCGTCTTCGAAACGGGCTTCCAGCTGGATGTTGGAGACGTCCGATCCGCCGGGGCGCTCAGTCATAAATTGAGCACCCTTGAGCATGGTCCTGGTGTCCTGACTGGTCAGGCCATCGTAGAAGCGGGCCTTGGTGGCCTCGTCCCCATAATCCTTGATCAAGGTCGCCGTCGTTTCCGTGGCCGAAATCGGGCAGAGCTGACCGAATTCCGACTGGCCGAAGATGTATTGGAAAATGTATTTCACCGTGTGGGACATTGGCTTGTCCCAACCGAACACTCCCGGCTTATGGATCATCGCGGCCAGTCCATAATCGCCCAGCGCAACGTCTTCCATGTTCCGGTAGGCCGGATGGAATTCGATCCAATCTTCGAACCGTCCCCGCGGATCCCGGTGATGGAGAACAGGTATGTGCTTGTCCGCCATGCGGGACCAGTCATCAACCTCGTCGCCGACCAGCGCACCGAATTTCTCAAGATGCGGCTCAAGGTGGGCCCGCAGATCATCCGGCAGGTAAAGGGTAACAAGATCCTGAAGGCTCTTGTCGATGGCATAGAAGTTCAACCCATGGCAATCCGGTGCCACCAGGTTGGCAAGCTCTGGGGTTGGCAATGTATGGTGTTGCGGTTGAACATTCATTTTGAAATCCTCCCAATAGGGTCTTGGTGCCGACATCTTTCGGCCGGCCTGTTGAATTGCAATTCAGAGAGATAAGGTCTGTTCAGCTACCCCGATCGAAACCGGGGCGTCGCTCAAAAGAAGATCTGTTCCAGCTGTCTCGAAGGCGCTGTCGCCAGTGGACAGTGGATCTTGCGGCGACAGACGGTGGTCGACGACCATTCGCGCCAGCAACAGCCTGCGCGCGTCCCCGCCATCAGCACCCAGACGCGCACCTTCGCAGGCCAAAAGAACGGCGGTCGCGGAATGGTAGACGGCGCTGGCGGCCTGGCGGGCAAGGCACTCTTCCCCGCGCCGGGCGATTTCTTCGGCGAGATCCAACGATTTGATCAGCGATGATTTCAAGACGCCGGCAAAGGAGTTAGGAAGCCTTGGACAGCCGTCGACCTGCGCCAGAAGTGCGGATTTCAGATCTCTGTGGGCCTCTGTCCGCCCGATGGCTCGCGTTGTGATGTCCAGCGCATTGATGTTGGACGTTCCTTCCCACAGAAGGCCAACATGGGCATCCCGAACGAGACGGGCATTGACGAAGTCCTCAATGTACCCATTGCCGCCACGGACCTCCATGGCCCCGGTCGCGACCCGGATGTTGTCGCGCGCCGTCCGGTATTTATGGGCCGGGGTCAGGATCCGGGCGACGCGTTCGGCATGAGCATCGCCGTTCGCTGCCGCAGTCAGCACGGTGCCGAGATAGAGTGTCATCGACAACGCCTGTTCGGTCGGCACCATCAGTTTCATCAGCTGCCGGCGTAACAGGGGCTTGCCGATGATCTTTTCTTGGAAAGCACTGCGGGTTTTTGCAACTGTCATGGCCTCATTGAGACACCGGCGCATCATTGAAGCAGCACGGGCACCATGAGACAGGCGGGACAAGGACACCTGGTTCATCATCATCTTGAGGCCGGGGTTTTCCTTTGCCCCGACATCCCCAAGTGGATAGGCAACCGCGCCCTCAAAAACCACCTCCCCAGACGCCATGGAGAGCGTGCCGAGTTTGTCTTTCAGACGGACAATCCGGTAAGCGTTCCGGCTGCCATCCTCCAGACAGCGCGGCAAAGCAAAAACTGCCAGGCCTTTGTTTCCTGCCGGGGCGCCTTGCGGGCGGCCAAGCACCAGAACGACATCGGCATCAGCGGCGGAACAGAACCACTTTTCGCCATAGAGCCGCCATGTGCCGTTCTCATTCCGGGCCTCGACGGCGAGTTGCGACACATCTGACCCGCCGTGGCGTTCGGTCATGAATTGTCCGCCGGACATCCGGGTCTCCGGATCCTGGCTGATCAACCGGTCATAAAACCGCTCCTTAAGCGCCTCACTGCCAAATTTTTTGATCATGGCGGCGGTGGTTTCGGTCATGGAAATCGGACACAGCTGACCGAACTCCGATTGCCCGAGCAAATACTGGAAGAGAAACTTGACCGTGTGTGGCATCGGTTCGGGCCAGCCGAACACCCCCGGTTTTCCAGTCATGCCGGCCATTGCGAAATCGCAGAACGTGATCTGCTCCATGCGTTTGTAGGCCGGATGAAACTCGATCCAGTCCTCAAACCGGCCACGCGGGTCACGGTGATGGAGAACCGGCACGTGCCGGTCGGCCGTTCTGGAAAGCGTATCAATTTCACCGCCCACCAAAGCCCCGAATTCTTGCAGTTTCGGCCAGAGATGAACGCGCAAATCTTCAGGTAGATACAACGTCAGAAGATCTTGAAGGCTGCGATCGATCTTAAAGAAGTTCTGTCCATGGCAATCCGGTGCAACCAGTTCGGCGAGCTTGCCTTGAGGCAAAGGGATGTGCTGGCCTGTGTGAATGTTCATGAACGCAGTCTCCAAAACAAAAGGGCGCGGCAAAAACTCTCATCTCAATAGGACTTCGGAAGTCCCAGAACCCGTTCGGCGATATGGCAAAGGATCAGCTGCTGACTGACCGGCGCGAGCCGGGGGATCATGGCCTCGCGCATGTACCGCTCGACATGATATTCCCGAGCATACCCGAACCCGCCATGGGTCATAACCGCCTGCTGGCAGGCCTCAAACCCGGCTTCCGACCCCAGATACTTCGTGGCATTGGCCGCCGGGCCGCAGGGCAGGCCAGCGTCATATTGGCGGGCAGCTTCCAGCGCCATGAGCCAGGCGGACTCCAGCATCATCCAGTTGTGCGCGAGCGGGTGCTGGATGCCCTGGTTCTGCCCGATCTGCCGATCAAAGACGACGCGTTCCTTGGCATAAGCGCAGGCTTTGCGCAGCGCGGCATGGCCCAGACCAATGGCTTCCGATCCGATCAGAATCCGTTCCGGGTTCATGCCGTGCAGGATCGCCCGGAAACCTTCGCCTTCATCTCCAATGAGATTCCCTGCCGGAATCTCGAAATCCTCAAAGAAGAGTTCATTACAATCAACCGTCTTCCGGCCCATTTTGTCGATCTCCCGGACCGAAATCTGGTCACGGTTGAAATCGGTGTAGAACAAGCTGAGGCCTTGTGTCGGTTTTTCGACCTCTTCAAGTGGAGTTGTACGGGCGAGGAGCAGGATTTTTTCCGCGACCTGCGCCGTGGAGATCCAAACCTTTTGACCATTGACGAGGTAGCGGTCTCCTTGACGCCGGGCGGCCGTTCTCAGATGGGTCGTGTTCAATCCGGTGTTGGGCTCGGTGACAGCGAAGCACGTACGTTCCTGACCTGCGACGACAGGCGGCAACATGCGTCTCTTCTGCTCGTCGGTGCCGAATACAACCACCGGCGAAAGACCGAAGATGTTCATATGCACGGCAGAAGCGCCAGAGAGCCCGGCCCCGGATTCAGCAATCGTGCGCATCATGATGGCAGCTTCAGTAATCCCAAGACCTGCGCCGCCATAGGCTTCAGGGATACAAATGCAGAGCCAGCCAGCCTGGGCCAGGGCCTGAAAAAACTCGGTTGGAAAGCCGCCAGCCTTGTCTTTTTCGAGCCAGTAGACGTCATCGAATTGGCTGCAGAGACTCGCAACAGCATCCTGAATGGCCGTTCTGTCGGGGGAAAGCTGGATATCCATTGTCGCCTCAAGCTGGAACCGGTTCAGACGCCGGAGCGGAGACAATCCCCGACTGCAGCAATTCGTAGATCGTGTCTTCGCTGAGCCCGGTTTCCTTCAGAACTTCAACGGTATGCTCGCCAAGTTTTGGCGGTGGCCGGCGTTTGCTTGACGGTGTCCGGGACCATCTGGTCGGCACTTTCGTACGCCGCATTCGCCCTTCGCTTGGGTGATCGTACGTCTCGAAAAAGCCGACATCGTTGAGATGCGGGTCGGCCAGCAGGCTCTCAAGGGAGTGCATCGGCATAACCGGGATGTCCGCGGTCTCAAGCAGCCCGAGCCATTCGCTGCTGGTTTTCGTCTTGGTGACTTCACTGACAGCTTTGCAAAGATCGTCAAAGTGCTCTTGCCGCCCGGTGAAAGAGGAGAACCTGTTGTCAGCCGACAGAACGGCTGGCTTTCCGGTAACCTCCAGAAACCGGCCCCACTGCGCATCGGAATAAAGAAGCAGGCAAATGTAGCCGTCCTTTGTGCGCAACGGCCTGCGGGCTTTCGACGTGAGACGATGGTATCCGCCTGAATCAAGCGGCGGTTCAAAAGATAGGCCGCCCAGATGATCCCCGAGAACAAAACTTGCGACAGTCTCAAACATCGGAATGCTGATCTGCTGCCCCTCACCGGTCCGGCCCTTGTGAACGAGCGCCGCAAGAATCGCGTTGGCAGCGGCCAAACCAAATGCCCGGTCGGCAATCGCATTCGGGAAATAGCGCGGCACCCCGCCGCTCGCCTTGGCCTGAAGGAACGGCAGCCCGACAGCACCCTGGATGAGATCATCATAGGCAGGCCGTCCTGAATACCGGCCACCTTCATCAAATCCAAGAAGCGCGGTGTAGATGACGTCTGGTTTGACCGCCTGAATGGTGTCGTACGACAGGCCCAAGCGCATCATCGCTTTCGGACGGCTGTTGGTGACGAAGATATCGGCGGTCCGGATCAGGCCCAGCAAGACCTCGCGGCCATCTTCCGTTTTCAGATCAAGGCAAACGGAGCGCTTGTTGTAGTTGGCATTCATATAAAGCGGGCCCATGGCCGCCGACCGCATTGGTCCCACCTGGCGCAACATGTCACCTGCCGGGGATTCAATCTTGATGACGTCGGCGCCGTAGTCGCCCAGCGTCTGCGTCGCAACCGGTCCGGCGAGCACCGCCGACATGTCTATGACACGTATGCTTTCCAAAGGGCCCATGCGAAAAACCTTAGCATATGTCTACATATATGAATAATAAGTCCATATATTGAAACATTGTCAAGCCAGTCATCGATGATTGCTCGCGTTTTGTGGGAAAGCGCGATAGAAGACCGAGACCAGAAATGAAGACTTCGACAGGCTGCCCGGTTGCGCCGACACGCTGCGGAATCAACGCCTTGCAACAAAAGACCGTGCCCCATGGCTGTTAAACAGATCCAGAATGCACTCGATCTGATCGAGTATTTCGCCCGCACCAAAAAACCGGCAAGTCTGGCGGAACTTCAGCAGCATTTCGGCTGGCCGCGATCGAGCGCCTACAATATTTTGAACACATTGGTGGAACGCGGCTACATGTATGAGCCTGCGCGGCGCGGCGGCTACTATCCAACGCCTCGGCTCGCCAGCGTTGCTGAAAGCATCATGTCGGCGGATCCACTCAATGAACGGCTTGCGGAACTCTTACGGAAACTTGCTGATGAAACCGGCGAAACGGCAATACTCGCCGCACCCGCCGGACGGTTTTCCGTTTATCTCGACGTCATTGAATCCCCCTCGCCCATTCGCTACGCAGCGCATGTGGGCATGCGGATCCCGATCCATGCCGGGGCTTCCGGGCGCGCGCTTTTATCTCTCTATTCAGAAGCCGAGCGCGCGGCCCTTTTGAGCAAGGTCTCCTTTGACCGGTATGGCGCAAACGCCCTGATGACGGCCGAAGACGTTGAAGCGGCACTTGCAAAATCCAGGGACCGCGGTTGGTACCAGAGCATTCGTGAATACAGCGCGGACCTCGCAGCAATTGCCATTCCAGTGATGGTCGATGACCGCAGATTTGCAGTTGTTGTTGCCGGCCCGCAGTACAGGCTTGAAGACAAGTGCGCTGATGTTGCCGCGACCTTGCAAAGGCTGACGGCAGAGTTTGGCTTTTCAAGCAACGAGATCACGTCAGACCCGATTGCGGTCAGCCATTAATCCAGGCGATTAACCTCGAGTAGCGACCTCGTTCAAAGAACCGTTCGCTTGCCGTAGTCGTGTCACGCCTGCGGCTGCCATCGCGCTCAACAATCGATAGGCGTCGGCGGCCGGCGCTATCGCGCATCCGGCCCCTCGGACGAGACTACGGTCTTATCAATCCTATAACTTGTTATTTTCATTTCTTCTTTTGCCCAAGGCGATTTCCCAATCCTGCGGAAAGTACTCCTTGCCGGTGACCAGACGGGCCGAAAGCCAAATTTGTCGGCTGGACATATGTCTCGATATATGATCATTTAGTCCATAAATAAGAACAAAAAGAATTACCGCCCTCGCTCAACCGACACCTTCAGGAACAGGTCAGCAGGGGAGAGACAGGGCGCTGAGCCCGAAAACGCCGTTTGGCGGATCTCAATTGGGAGGAAAAAGATGAAACGCATCAAAAACGCGGTCTGCGGTGCTGTTGCTGCCGGTTTATTTGCAGCGCTCATGTCGCAACCGGTCATGGCTGCAAATGTTGATGGCCCGCCAGTCTTCTGGAAGTTCTCGGTTTGGGGTAAATCGCGGGCTCTGACAGCCGGCCCGGAACACCTTGCCACGCGGCTAGCCGAAGAAACTGGCGGAAAGTTCCAGCTCAAGATCTTTTACGGCGATCAGCTGTCCAAGGCGAAAGAGAACCTCGACGGCATGAGGGTCAATGCTTTTGAAGCTGCGATCGTCTGCAATTTCTACCATCCGGCAAAAACACCTGCCTTGATGGTCATGAGCCTGCCATTCCTGCCGATCAAGGATTTCGACACGTCGATCGCTGTGCGCGATGCGCTTTATCAGCATCCCGTTGCAGTGTCCGATCTGGAGAAATGGAACGCCATCAGCTATGCGTCGACGCACTTGCCCCAGTATGAATTCATGGGAACTGGTGAGCCGCCAAAAACCCTCGAGGATTGGAACGGCCTGCGGGTGCGCGCCGGCGGCGGTGTTGGCCTGGCTATGGAAAAACTCGGCGCAGTGCGTCAGTCCATGCCAGCAACGGAAGTCTACACCGCGCTTCAGCGCGGTATTGCCGACGCGGTCTCCTTTCCTTTCACTTATGCGCATGGTGCCTACAAACTGCAGGAAGTGGCGAGCTGGTTCACGGGAAATCTGAAGCCCGGCACAGCTGACTGCCCGATCGTTTTGAACAAGACGTCCTATGAAAGCCTTCCAGATCAATACAAGGATCTGCTCGCGTCACTGAAACCCGAAGTCGATGAAGTCTATCGCGAGGTCTACGGAAAAGCTGATGAGAAATATCTTCCGATTTTTCAGGAAGCTCTGACCGAAGTCACCTACGACCCGGCAACCCGACAAGAGTTCCAGAATGTTGCTGGCGAGCCGATCTGGCGCCAATGGGTTTCGGACAATCAGGAAAGCTTTGATTCACAAGGCGTCCTGGACACGGTTCTGAATGCCGGCAGCGGCAGCTAACACACCTTGAAAGGCACCGATCCAAGCCGGTGCCTTCCTTCACGGTCTTTCATTCCTGCGGGCTGGGCCATTTATCCAGTGCGCGAGAGCAGTCCCCTTCCCGCAATCTGACCAGCTTCGGAACCTGATTTCCTATGACAGGAACACATGGCGGCGGCGCCCTTTTATTGTCGATGAACCGCGGATTGGGTGCAGTTGAAGACACGCTCAATATCATCGCGGCTTTGACGATCTTCATCGTGATGCTGGTGACGACTTTCCAGATCTTCTGTCGGCTCGCGGGGTATCCGATCCCGGGTTTTCTGGAAGCATCCGAGCAGGCAATCGCCGTATTTGCGTTCCTCGGTGTGGCTTATGCACAGCGGTATGGCGCGCATATCCGGATGGACATGCTGGTGGGCGCTGCACATGGGCGCATGCGCTGGTTTCTGGAAGCGATCGCCACCGTGCTCGGCATGATCCTCATTGCTGTTCTCATCCGCTACAGCTGGAGCTTCTTTTACAGCTCCTTCGAGGTTGGCGACGTCACATACGACTACGGGATTCCAACGTGGCCGTCGAAACTCCTGGTGCCATTCGCCTTTTCAATCTGGTTCCTGCGGTTGACCCTGCAGTTTATCGGCTTTTTGCGCCTGTTCATCTGGCCCAAGGCGGATCCGGTCGCGGTGCCGGTGATCAAGACCGCTGCCGATCACGCCCAGGATGAAGCCTCCAGTGCTGGAGGCGGAAAATGAGTTTCCTTGAAACCGTCACAAGCGGTGCCCCCGGCGTTTTCTTCGAGATCGGTTACAGCAATCCGGCGCTCGTTGGCGTCATCTGCATGGGGCTTTTGCTGGTTTTTGTTCTGATCGGTGTCCGGGTCGTCTTCGCAGCCGGGCTGGTCGGACTGATCGGTCTAGTCGAACTCATCGGATGGCATGCGGCGGCCGGCAGTATCGGCTCCATCCCGCATTCTAAATCCGTCAGTTTTGTTCTCGGGCTCATTCCGGTCTTCATCCTGATTGGCTATCTCGCGTTTCACGCCGGCATGACCGCGCAACTCTTTGCCGCCGCGCGGGCCTGGATTGGCTGGCTGCCGGGCGGTCTCGCAGTCGCAACCGTCTTTGCAACGGCAGGCTTTGCCGCCGTTTCCGGTGCTTCAACCGCAACGACAGCGGTTTTTGCCCGCGTCGCGATCCCGGAAATGCTCAAGGCTGGCTATGACCGTCCGCTCGCCGCCGGCGTTGTCGCAGCCGGGGGAACGCTAGCCTCCCTGATCCCGCCATCAGCGATCTTGGTCATCTATGCCATCATCGTCGAAGAATCGGTCGGAGCGCTGCTGCTCGCGGGCTTCTTGCCTGGCCTGTTTTCCGCAGCGATTTATGCCGCGATTATTGTGCTCTGGGCCAAGTTCCGCCCAGAAGCCGGGCCGTCCGTGCGCGGCGTAAGCTGGCGGGAACGGTTTCAATCCTTGCCGGGCGTTTTACCGATCGCAGCTGTGGTCGGAATTATCGTCAGCGCGATCTACACCGGCTGGGCTTCCCCCACCGAAGCAGGAGCGCTTGGGGCATTCGTGGTTCTGGTGATGGCCTGGATCAACGGGATGCGTTGGCCAAGCCTCAAGGCCGCCCTGATGGAAACGTCCAAGCTGGTGGTGATGATCTTTTCATTGATTTGGGGCGTGCTGATTTTTGGCCGATTTTTGGGGTTTTCCGGCCTCCCGGAAACGTTTGCCAACTGGATCCTGTCCTTTGATGCCGACCCTTATCTGATCCTTGCCGCCATTTTGTTGGGATACGTGATCCTCGGGATGTTCATGGATGCCATCGGGCTTCTGCTTTTGACTTTGCCGGTCGTTTATCCCGCCGTTATGGCTCTGAATGGCGGGCCGGATGTCACCGCAGCCGATAGCGCCTTCGGCATGAGCGGAACGCAAGCCAGCATCTGGTTCGGGATCATCGTGGTGAAGATGGCCGAGGTCTGCCTTATCACGCCTCCGATTGGCATCAATTGTTTTGTCGTCAATGGCGTGCGCCCGGACATCCCGCTCTCCGACGTCTTTCGCGGCATTTTCCTGTTTTTCATTGCAGACGTCCTGACAATCGCGGGTCTCATCTTCTTTCCTCAGATCATCACCTGGCTTCCAAGCATGATGAACTAGGCCGCATGGACCGATTGGAGCCTCAAGCATGTTGAAACGGCCAGACCCGGCCACGCACGAAATGACACGATCCGCAATCGCGGTTCTGGTCTTTTGTGCCGCAATGAATTTCGTTTCCCGCGGCGTCAGCGAGACGTTTGCCGTATTCCTTTTGCCGGTCACCACCGACCTTGGCTGGAGCCGGAGCACCTACGGAACCATCTACTTCGCCTATATGGCCACTATCGGGTTTTCAGCACCCGTGATCGGAATGGTCTTCGACCGGTTTGGCCCCCGTCCGGTCTACACATCCGGAGTTTGCCTGTTTGGTTTGGGCTTTTTGCTGGCAGGCACGATGGAGCATCTCTGGCAGGCCATTCTCGGCCTCGGCATCATGACCGGTATCGGTATATCAGCAACTGGCATGACGGTCGCATCCGGTTTGGTGAGCCGCTGGTTTGCCCACCGGATTACATTGGCAAACGCCCTTGCCTATACCGGGATCCCTCTGGGAATGGTGGTCATCGTTCCCCTGACCCAGATCCTGATTGAGGCGACAGACTGGCGAACGGCCTACGGCATTCTTGGGTGGGCCAGCCTCGCAATGGTCGCCGTGATCTGGTTCTTGCCATGGCAAACAATCGGCGGCGGCGCTGACCATATACCGCCTCGCCAGGCAAACCGCAGCTTCAGTCTGGGTGCGGGTGTTTTGCGGCATCCCGCGTTTTGGGGATTGTTTGCGACGTTGTTTTTGGCCTCGGTGACTGTGTGGTCGGTGATGCTGCAGGCTATCGCCTTTCTTATTTCTGCCGGGTTCACGCCTGTTATGGCCGCGTTCGGCTATGGGGCTGTCGGCGCGATGTCTGTCGTCGGCCTTGTTTGTTTCGGATGGGCAAGTGACCGATTTGGCCAGCGCAATTCCGTGACAGTCGGCTATCTTCTGTCAGCTGTCGGCGTAGCTTTGTTGTGGCAGTTGCAGGAAACCCCTAACCTTCTTGTGTTAGCTGGGTTTGTTGTAGTTTTTGGTGCCGCAATGGGCTCGCGCGGTCCGGCCGTATCCGCCCTTGTCGCAAGGCTCTATCCCAACAATGTCGCCGCAATTTATGGTGCAACAACCATCGGTCTCGGATTGGGTGGGGCCGTTGGCGGTTGGCTATCATCCGCGCTTTTTGACTGGACCGGCAATTACGGCGCCGGCTTCACCCTGTCTATTGCCACCTCCCTGATCGGCATCACGCTTTTCTGGCTGATCAAGCCGCTCTCCGCCGGGCGCTGGCCTGATCCAAATCCGGTTTCAGAGATTCCCTGAAAGACCCGCAACAGGCATTCTCCGATGTTTCAACTCTCAATCGAAAGGATCCTAAATGGCAGACCAAGTGACCGGACCCGATTGGACGCCCGCCGATCACCGGCCGGGACCTTCACTCTTTTTTGAAGACCTGGAGGTCGGCCGCCGCTACGGGCTGCCGTCCCGCACGCAAACCGATGCCCTGTTTGCAGCCTTCCAGTTGGCGTCCGGAGACAATGATCCGATCCACTATGACCGGGTCTACTGCCAGTCAATCGGCCACAAGGACATGTTGGCGCATGGCATGCAGGTCCTGATCCAATCAGCCGCCGGTGCCGGCACGTTCCCCGAAGAGGTCGCCGATGCGTTGATCGGTTTCATCGGACTGGAGTGTAAGTTCATGAAACCGGTCTATGTCGGCGATACCCTCTATTCAGAACTGGTGATTTCCGAGTTAATTGAACAAAACACCACCGGTGTTGTTGTCATGACCGCAACGATTCGTAACCAGGATGGCGCAGCTGTTCTGACCGGCGAGCATCGATATCTTCTCCGGAAGCGGTCCTCCGTATCCGGCTGATCAGCTTTGGAATGGCGTGCTCTTGATCAATGTCATATCCGTGTAATTGAAACTGAATTTAACTGATCCCCGGTTGAGATTCACCGGATCCGGGCTAATCGTGCGCCGGGCACGACACATATCATTGTCGAATTTTGCCTTGCGAAAAGTCCTTGAAGTGGTTCAAGTTTGTTTCAACAACCACGGTTTGTCATTGGTCAACAGACGCGAGGATCCGCATGCTTGTCTCACACACCCGGATCGTTGACATCGTCGGAGACATCATCCGGATCATGGTGTCCTCGACGAAGAGTGAGGCCGAAGGCCGGCCCTGTCTCGGGGATTTGGCCATTGTGGAAACCGGCGACGGCACGTCTTCCCTCGCCCAAGTGATCAACATCGACCAGGACATGGTGTCGCTGCAGGTCAACTCCGGCACCAAGGGTTTAGCCAACAACGCGTCTGTCCGATTTCTCGGAGAACCGGCGAAAGTCACGTACTCCGACAACATCCTTGGCCGTGTGTTTGATGGCGCTGGTACTCCGATTGATCAGGGACCGGACCTTTCAACCGACCCAACCGTGCCGATCGGGGGCCCATCGGCGAACCCGATGAAACGGGTGCTGGCCTCGCGCATGATCCGCACGGACGTGCCGATGATCGACATTTTCAACTGTCTCGTCGAAAGCCAGAAGATCCCGATCTTCTCCGTCTCGGGCGAACCCTATAACGCGTTCCTGGCGCGCATCGGTATTCAGGCGGATGCGGATATCGTCGTCTTTGGCGGGCTCGGACTAATTTTCGATGACTACGCCTTTTTCCGAAAACAATTTGAAGATGCGGGTGTGTTCCCGCGCACGGTGATGTTCATCAACCAGGCGTCCGACCCGGTTGTTGAACGCCTTCAGGTTCCGGACATGGCTCTTGCAGTTGCCGAGAAATTCGCGGTTGAGGAAGGCAAGCGCGTTCTGGTCCTGATGACCGATATGACCGCCTTCGCCGATGCCATGAAAGAAGTCTCAATCGCCATGGAACGGGTCCCAGCCAACCGCGGCTATCCGGGCGACCTCTATTCCCAACTTGCGCGGCGTTATGAAAAGGCCTGTGATTTTAAGGGCTCTGGGTCCGTCACGATCCTGACGGTGACGACCATGCCGGGCAATGACGTCACACATCCGGTGCCGGATAACACGGGCTACATCACGGAGGGGCAATTCTATCTGCACAGCGGGATGCTTGACCCATTCGGATCACTGTCGCGCTTGAAGCAGCACGTTATCGGCAAGGTGACGCGCGAAGATCATAACCAGATCATGAACACCATGATCCGGTTCTATTCGGGGGCCCGGGACGCAGAACAGAAGCAGTCGATGGCCTTTGAGCTGTCCGATTATGACCACCAGCTCCTGAAATTTGGTGCGCTCTTCCGGAAGCGGTTCATGGATATAGAGGTGGCCATTCCCCTTGAGGAGGCACTGGACCTGTGCTGGCAAACACTCGCCGAGTGTTTCTTGCCTGAACAGCTTCTGATGAAACAAGGGTTGATCGACAAATATTTCCCTGGCGAGAAAGCCGCGTCGAAGGGCGCGGCTAAAGATGGCGCCGACGGGGAGGCAGCCTGATGGCCAAGCTTGCGCTCAACAAATCATCCCTCGCACGGGAGAGCGCACATCTTTCTGAATACAAACGCTTCCTTCCGTCTTTGGAGCTGAAGCGTCTGCAGATCATGGCCGAGCGAGCGAAAGCCAAAGAAACCGCGCTCAGGCTTGATGCGGAATATGAGCGCCGCTTTGACGAAATCGCAAAATCACTGCCGATGCTCGCGAACGAGCAGGTTCCTGTCGAAGGGATCGTGACCCTGAAATCAGTCGAACGTGGCGAGCAGAACCTGTCCGGCACCAGACTGCCAACGCTTGAAAACATCGAAGTCGACGTCAAATCCTATTCTCTTCTCGCCCGGCCTCACTGGGTGGATCCTGCGGTCAACGGGCTGAAAGAACTTTTAAAGCTCAATCTGGAACGCGAGGTTGCACGGGAGCGGATCGAAAAGCTGCTTGAAGCCGAAGCGGTGATTTCGCGGCGGGTCAACCTGTTTGAAAAGGTGCTCATCCCGCAGGCCCAGAAGAACATCAAAAAGATCCGTATGGCTTTGGCCGATGCCGAACGCGATGCCGTGGTCCGCGCTAAAATCTCCAAACGCAAGACAGCGGCGCGAAGCGCAGTAAAGGGGATGGCTGAGCTATGAGCATTGTGCCCCTCACAAAAGTCAGCCTCATCGGCGTTCTGGAAGACAAGGAAAAGGTTCTGGAAGCCACACAGGCTTTTGGAGCGCTGCATCTCATTCCCCTGAGTGATGCGCAAAAGGAACTTGAAGCGGTGCCGACCGGGACAGGCCGGGAAGCAGTAGAGGCTCTTCGCTGGCTGATGGATGCGCCGGTCCAGCGGCTGCAGGTCATAGACCCGAGCAGCTTTGACCTGAATGAAACTGTCAGCCGATCAGTCGAGAACCGGCAATTGATCAAAGACTGCGAAGATCGTTTGGCGCGGCTGAAGAAACGCATTCATGATGTCGAACCCTGGGGAGAGTTCAATTTCACCGACTTGGAGAACCTGAAAGGCAATCGCCTCTGGTTCTACGTTGTCCCCACAGGAAAGCTCAGAGAAATTGATCCGTTGAACAAGGTCCTGGAGGTCGTGCACGCCGATGCCTACAGGGCCTATGTGGTGCTGTTGTCACCGGACGAGCCGGAGGTTGGCGACATGCCCGTCCCCCGTGTTCATGTCGGCGCGGTCTCTCTCTCGACGCTCAAAAAACACTACCAAGAAGCTGCGATTGAACTGGAAGAGCTACAGTTGCAGCGGCAGGCGCTAACAAAGTGGCGGTTTTTGCTGGCATCAAACCTTGCAGCGGCGAGAGATCAAGCCGCCCGTTATCGCGCAGGCCTGGAAACCGGAGATGCCGGACGGGTTTTTGTGCTCCAAGCTTGGGCACGGCAGGACCAAGTTGAAGAAATCAAGGCCCTTGCTGGAGAGATCGGCGTTGCGGCTGTCTTTGACGACGTAACCGCAGAAGATCAGCCACCGACCTTGCTTGAAAACCGGCCGGGGTTAGCCGCGGGCGAGGATCTCGTTGAATTCTACCAGACACCGGGATATCGAGACTGGGATCCGTCTGTCATCGTCTACATATCGTTTGTCATCTTCTTCGGAATGATCATGACGGATGCTGGATATGGCCTGTTGATCCTGGCGCTTTTGTACCTCTTCCGAAACCGCTTCAGCAATTCTGAACAAAGCCGGCGGCTCTTGCGCATGGCCATGTGGCTGATGGTCTCGACAGCCGCGTTTGGTGTCGCAACGGGCAGTTACTTTGGTATTGCGCCGCCGGACGGCAGTTTCCTGGCCAAACTCAAGGTCCTGCATTTGAAAGACGTTGATACGATGATGAAGATCACGCTGACCATCGGTGTGGTGCACATTGTCCTGGCCAACCTCATGCGCAGCCTCAATGAAACAACCCCAAGCGGGCGATTTCAGCCGCTTGGCTGGTGTCTTGTCGCTTTGGGCGGGCTCGCGACATTTTTGGGACAAGGCACGGCCTTTGCCACACTTGGCCCCGGCGCCGTTGTTGCCGGGCTATTGACCGTTGGTTTCTTCGGAAGTGATCGGAAGGTCAATTCGCTGTCGTCCGGCGGGATGCGTGTTTTCGACGGGTTGGCCTCCCTTGCCCGGGTCGTGAATATTTTTTCCGATGTGCTCAGCTATATGCGGCTTTTTGCGTTGGGCCTGGCTGCCGCATCGCTCGCAGAAACCATCAACACGCTTTCCGGCCAGTTGAATGACGCGGTCCCGGGCGTTGGATTGCTGATTGCAATCCTCGTTCTGATAATCGGCCACTCCATCAACATCGGCCTCGGGTTGATTGCAGGGTGCGTCCATGGACTGCGCCTGAACGTGATTGAATTTTTTAATTGGGGTTTGAAAGACGAGGGCACGGCCTTTCGTCCATTCAAGAAAGAGGAGACACGCCTGTGAACGAATTCGTTGTGGCGCTCGGTTGGTTCGGGCTTTATGCGCCGGTGGCTCTTGGCGCGATCGGCAGTGCCTGGGGCTGTGCTCTGGGAGGCAGCGCCGCGATCGGCGCAATGCTCGACAGCGATGGCGGTTACGGCCGGTTCATCGGTGTTTCTCTCATGCCGTCCTCTCAGGTGATCTACGGCATCGTCATCATGTTTTCGCTCCAGCAAACAACCGTCGATGCAGCAAACGGGGCTGCCATGTTCGGCATTGGTGTACTGTCCGGCTTCACCATGCTGTTCACCGGCATTCGGCAGGGCGAAGTTCTGGCATCGGCCATTCACGCGTCCAAGGCAAAACCCGAGATTTTCGGCATTTCGCTCGCACCGGCAGCAGTTCTGGAGGGCTTTTCGGTCTTTGCTTTGGTCTTTGCGCTGGTACTCGCCGGAACTATGCCGAGCTAGGAGGCACCCATGTCAGAATCTAAGACCGCCGGAGAGCTTGAAACTGCCGCAGGTGCTGGTGTTCAGGCGCTGATCGACCGGCTGAAAGCCGAAGGCGTTGAAGCTGGTCAGTCTGAAGCCGAAACCATATTGGCAGACGCCAAAGCAAAGGCAGAGACCCTGGTCGCAGAAGCTGAAAAAAAGGCAGCTGCACTTAAGGCAGCCGCCCGGGCAGAAGCTGCACAGGAGAAAGCTGCCACCGAAGATGGCCTGAAAGTAGCCGCCCGAGACCTTGTCCTCGATATGCGCAACGAACTCGGCGAACGCATCCAGCAGGAAGCCAAACGACTGGTGGCCACAACTCTCGCCGATGAGGCCTTTTTGCAGAAGTTAATCCTTGCGATGGCGGCCAATGCCAAAGAGAGCGCCTCCGTGAGTGATGCTGAGCCAATGGAGATCGTGCTTCCGGAAAAGATCGTGACCTTTGAGGAGCTGAAACAGTCTCCAGAAGCGGTCGAGCCTGGAACACTGACACATTTCGTCATTGCACTTGCCGGGGATGTCTTGCGGGAAGGTGTCACCTTCTCCACGGCTCCTGGGTTTGACGGCATCAAGATCAAGCTGATTGGGCGGGACGTTTCCATTGATCTGACCGAAGAGGCCATCGCAACGCTCCTAAAGCGCCACCTTCAGCCGAGGCTCAGAGCCGTCATGGAAGGGGTGTTGCGTTAAATCCATGTCCAACCCCCACCAGTACATCGCGCTGATCACCAGCCTGCCGCATCTTGGCAAGTTGTTCAGCCGCAAGGAGGTGCCGATTTCCCAGTACCGGCTGCGCCAGCGCATGGCGATGCTGGAACCTGGGCATGCCCGCCTGCTGAAAGAAATGGTTGAAGTGACAGCCTGGGCCGGCGTTGCACACATTGAAAATGACTTTGAGGTCATCCAGCGGGCGCGCGAAGTGATCCGTGATCTGGCTGAATACCCGGATCTCCAGCACCTGGTAACCGGGCGTATGGAAACGCGAACCCTGATTGCTGCACTTCGGCGGCGGCGGAACGGGCAAGATGCTGCAGGCGCGATAGAGGCTTGGGGATATGGCCGCTGGTGTTCGTTGATCAAGGCCAATTGGGCCGACCCGGCCTTCGGTCTGGGGCATTTCATGCCTTGGGTCGCAGACGCGCATCGATTGATCCGGGCAGAAGATCATATTGGCATGGAGCGAATGGTGCTAACCGAGGTGTTCCGCCAGCTGGACCAATATTCGATTGCCCATGAATTCGATTTTGAAGCTGTTGGGATTTACGTGTTGCGTTGGATCATTGTGGAGCGCTGGTCGCGCTATAACGCTGATCAAGCCCGCGATCGCCTGAAAGCCCTCGTCGCTGAAGCACTGACCCCATCTGACACGGCAGCCGTGGTTCAATCCGTTTCTGCCGAACTTTTTACTGATACGTCTCCATCTCTTGAGGGAGTTCTCCCATGACCAGTCATGTTCAGCTTCCAGAGCCGACAGCTGAAATCATCGCCGTCCAGGACGACCTTGTGACACTGGCGCCTCTCGGGGAGGCCCCTCTGATCAAGAACGAGGTTGTCTATATCATCCCGCACGGTCCGGAACGGGAAGGAAAGCCACGCGAATACCTGAAAGCCGAAGTGTTGCGGGTTCGCGGCAAATCAGCCGAAGCGCAGGTTTTTGAAAACACAGCCGGTGTCCGCGTTGGGGACAAGGTCATCCAAAGCGGCGAGATGTTGTCCGTTGCTCTGGGACCAGGCCTCTTGAGCACGGTCTTTGACGGTCTGCAGAACCCCTTGGCGGATATAGTAGCGGAACACGGATTTTTCCTGCCGCGCGGCGTCTTGACCAATGCGCTTGATCAGACCCGCAAATGGTCGTTTGAACCCAAAGTCACTTCGGGCGCTCAAGTCAATGCAGGCGACACGCTCGGCTTGGTTCCAGAAGGACGCTTCAATCACCGGATCATGGTGCCGTTTGGTCTTAAGGGGACCTGGACTGTTGAGCGGATCCGGGAAGGAACCTTCACAATCGAAGAGGTTGTCGTCACCTTGAAAGATGATCACGGCAATGCCCGCGATTTGACCATGGTGCAGCACTGGCCGGTACGCCGCGCAATCCCGGATGCTTTGGTAAAAGCGGGTCAAAGTGAGCGCCTCTATCCAAGCGAGCCTCTGATTACCACCTTGCGTCTGATCGACACGTTTTTCCCGATTGCCCGCGGCGGCATGGGCTGTATTCCGGGCCCCTTCGGAGCCGGCAAAACGGTATTGCAGTCACTGATTTCGAGGTTCTCCGCGGTCAATATTGTAATTGTAGTGGCTTGCGGCGAACGCGCGGGCGAGGTGGTGGAAACCATCACCGAATTTCCCGATCAGCCGGACCCGTCTGGTGATGGCACCTTGATGGATCGCACAGTCATTATCTGTAACACATCGTCCATGCCGGTCGCGGCGCGAGAAGCTTCGATCTACACCGGCATCACGCTCGGCGAATACTACCGCCAAATGGGCTATGACGTCCTCCTGATCGCGGACAGTACATCCCGCTGGGCTCAGGCCATGCGTGAAACATCGGGGCGATTGGAGGAAATTCCCGGTGAGGAAGCTTTCCCGGCCTATCTCGATTCCGCGATCAAGGGAATTTATGAACGGGCTGGTGTTCTGAAAACCGCAACCGGTGAGACGGGCAGTCTAACCATGATCGGCACGGTCTCGCCAGCCGGCGGAAACTTTGAAGAGCCGGTGACACAATCAACGCTTGGTACTGTCAAAACCTTCCTTGGTCTCTCATCAGAGCGCGCCTACAAGCGGTTTTACCCCGCCGTGGATCCCCTGTTGTCCTGGTCCCGCTATCACACCCAATTGCGAGACTGGTATCATGAAAACATCGGGCCGGATTGGGTGCCGCGCGTTGAAGAAATGATCGATCTCCTCGCCAAGGGAGATGAAATCACGCGCATGATGCAAGTGACCGGTGAGGAGGGCGTGTCGACCGAAGATTTTGTTCTGCAACAAAAGGCCCTCTTTCTGGACATGGTCTATCTGCAGCAGGATGCGTTTGACGACGTGGATGTCTCCGCGCCCTTGGCCCGCCAGCAGGAAACCTTTGATCTTGTCTACAAGATTGCCCGGACACCATTTGAATTCGAGGACAAAGATCCAGCTCGCAAGTTTTTCACCGAACAAACATCTCTGTTTAAAAACCTGAATTACGCGGCAGACGGAAGCCAGGAACGGTTGCAGCTGCTCAAACGGATTGAGACGGGCGTGCACGCGGCTCCGCAGCGTCTAACGGATTGATATCGCGCGTTGGTTTTTATGTTAGTTGAAGCTTACTAGCGGTAATGTCCGCGCAGCGGTACTAAAACGCAAATTGCCCCGCGAGTGCGAGGCTTTGTCTTTTTTGCGTTTCTGCGTTGGGTGCCACCCTGCTTGATGAGGCGG